>Ga0209013_10000154_pt1 | contig 54773 bp, 50 predicted proteins | sample Cruoilmetagenom2_FD_187291 | JGI IMG/M metagenome (GOLD analysis project Ga0209013, IMG submission 187291) | Oil polluted marine microbial communities from Coal Oil Point, Santa Barbara, California, USA - Sample 2 (SPAdes) (version 2) | ecosystem: Environmental > Aquatic > Marine > Oil seeps ...
GACCATCTCGAAGTGCGCGAACTGTCGGCCGCGAATGCGCTGGTTGAGGGCGCAACGTTCCTAGCCATTCTTGTCGGCACGATCGCCGGCGGCATCGCCATGACCGGTGATGGCTCGGCGGCGTTGATCCCGCCATGGGCTGTCGCGGGAACCATGGTCTTGTTCGCCGCACTCGGCTTGTGGTCGGCGAGCCTGATCAAACCGACCGGCGAAGCAGTGCCGGACCTCATGATCACGAAGAACCCGCTCGTCTCGACATTCAGGCTACTTGGTGAATTGCGCGAAGATCGGCGGTTGTGGATCGGCGGTCTCATCACCGGCTGGTTCTGGCTTGCAGGAATTGTCTCGCTGTCGCTGCTGCCGACGCTGATCAAGGAAACACTCGGTGGCACCGAAGATGTCGCCACCCTGGGCCTGGTGGCGTTCACCGTTGGCATCGGGCTTGGCTCCTATCTTGCCGCGAAGGCAAGCCATCACCGGCCGAACCTGGCGCTGGTTCCGATCGGCGCGCTTTTGATGGGTATCGCCGGCCTCGACATCGCCCGCCTGCTTTGGAACATGCCGGCGGCCGAAGCCGGTTCCGTCGGCGCTATCGCGTTTCTTCAGTCGGCAAGCGGTGCCTGGCTGATGGCTGACTTGATCCTGCTTTCAGCGGCCGGTGGTCTGTTCATCGTGCCGTCGTTCGCGGCGATCCAGTCGTGGGCGAAACCCGATCACCGCGCCCGTGTCATCGCCGCTGTCAATATCCTGCATGCGGCGTTTATGTCGGGAGCGACGCTATCGCTATCAGCGCTACAGGCGTACGGTGTTGGCATCCCGGAGCTGTTCTTAGCCCTTGGCCTTGGCAATATCGCTGTCGTCTACTTCGTTCTGCGCGCGTGGGGCCGGGATGGCATGCAGGACCTCAGCCGCTTCATCTTCAAGCTATTCCTTGGCCTCGAAGTGCGCGGCCTTGAAAACCTTACCGCCGAAGGCGAGCGGACTATCATTGCCCCCAATCACCTGTCTCTGCTCGACGCCCCGATCCTTTACTCAGTGCTGCCAAGCCACGCTGGTTATGCCATCGACACGCAAATGTCTGAGAAGTGGTGGGTGCGGCCATTCCTGAGGTTCACGAAAGCTTGGCCGATCGACCCAACCCGGCCTTTAGGCATGCGCGGATTGATCAATCACGTCAAAAAGGGCGAGACGCTAGTGATCTTCCCGGAGGGTCGGCTGACGGTCACGGGCGGGCTGATGAAAGTCTACGACGGCACCGCCATGATCGCCGACAAGGCGGATGCCGTCGTTGTGCCGGTACGGATCGACGGGCCGGAACGCTCGCCGTTTGGCTTTATGAACAATCTGCAGACGAAAAAGGTCTGGTTCCCGAAAACAACCGTCACGGTGTTGCCGCCGGTGACGCTTGATGTGTCGGAGGATCTCAAGGGCCGCAAGCGCCGTCAGGCTGCCGGTGCCAAGCTGCAGGACATCATGGTCGACGCCGCTGTCATAACCGCCAACTTCGACCAGACGCTTTTTGAAGCTCTGGTGGATGCCCGCGACACGCGTGACACCGGCAAGCCAGTGATCGAAGATCCACTTGGCACCTCACTTTCATACGACAAGCTGATTACGGCTTCGCAGGTGCTGGGGCGGAAGCTTTTAAAGCAAAGTGAAGCTGGCGAAAACGTCGGCGTGCTGCTGCCGAATTCGGCAGGCGTGGCGGTCACGTTCTTTGCCCTGCAATCGATTGGTCGTGTTCCAGCGATGCTGAATTTCACCGCTGGTGCGAAGAACGTTTGTGCGGCCTGCACGGCCGCGCAACTTAGGATAGTTCTGACGTCACGGGCGTTCGTCGAAAAGGCCCACCTTGAAAAGATCGTCGAAGCAATTGGGCGACAAGCCAAGGTGGTCTATTTGGAGGACGTCAAAGCCTCTATCGGCTTTGCGGATAAAGTCGCCGGCTTCATGGCGGCACCGCGGCCGCAGGTCAAACGCCAGCCCGATGACCCCGCAGCTATTCTCTTCACTTCCGGCAGCGAGGGCACCCCCAAGGGAGTCGTGCTCTCACACCGCAACATCCTCGCCAATGCTTTCCAATGCCTCACTCGGGTGGCAGTCAATGGCCAGGACAAAGTGTTCAATGTGCTTCCGGTGTTCCACTCGTTCGGCCTAACGGCGGGGCTCGTCATGCCAGTCGTTGGCGGCGTGCCCGTGCACCTTTATCCCTCACCGCTGCACTACCGGATCGTGCCGGAACTCGTCTATCAGACGAACGCAACAATCCTATTTGGCACGGATACCTTCCTGCGTGGCTACGCGCGGGCGGCACACCCATACGACTTTGCCCGGCTGCGGCTCATTCTTGCCGGCGCCGAAGCAGTGAAGGACAGCACCCGATCGCTCTACATGGAGAAGTTTGGCGTGCGCATCCTGGAGGGGTACGGCGTCACCGAGACGGCACCCGTTCTGGCCATCAACACTCCGCTTGCCAACAAGGCGGGCACGGTGGGTCGACTATCGCCGCTGATGGAAGCACGCCTCGAACCGGCGCCTGGCATCGATGATGGCGGCCGACTCTTCGTGCGCGGACCCAATGTGATGCTAGGCTATCTACGCGCGGAACATCCTGGTGTTCTACAGCCACCGGTTGATGGGTGGCACGACACTGGCGACATCGTCGACATCGATGCGGAAGGCTTCATCACTATCAAGGGGCGCGCGAAGCGGTTTGCCAAAATCGGCGGTGAGATGGTTTCCCTTGCCGCGGTGGAGGCAATGGCGGCCGACATCTGGCCGACGTCGCTATCGGTGGTTGTCTCGCTGCCTGATCAGCGTAAGGGTGAACGCCTCGTTTTGGTGACCGCTGACGACAAGATCAAACGTACCGAGTTCCTCACCCATGCAAGACAGCACGGCGCAGCGGAACTGACGGTTCCCGCCGAGGTCTTGGTGGTTCCAGGCGTACCGCTGCTGGGATCGGGCAAACCCGACTACGTCGCGGCGCTCAAACTAGCGAAGGAGAGGCTGGGGCTTAATACGGTGAAAGCAGCCTGAGCCAATCGCTCGCTGCCGTCAGCAAGACGCCCGCTTCCCTTTGGGACGGCGGGCGTCATCTTTTAATGCCTGCCGATGTGGGGCTCGCATCAGGCTGCCTGATCGCCTATGTTCCCCACGAAGCCGCTAGGCCGATTACGGGGCCGGGCCGCAATGCAAGCAAGAAGGGAGAATCCAGCCATGGATCATTGGGATGTGTATCTTTCCGGTGAAATCCACACCGACTGGCGTCAACAGATTGAGGAAAAGGCAGCGGCAGCCGGGCTACCGGTCTCGTTCACGGCGCCGGTCACCAACCATGAATACTCCGACGACTGCGGCATCGCGATCCTTGGGCCGGAACCAAACAAGTTCTGGCACGACCACAAGGGTGCCAAACTCAACGCCATCCGCACCCGCAATCTGATTGAATCGGCAGATATTGTCATCGTCCGTTTTGGCGAGAAGTACAAGCAGTGGAACGCGGCCTTCGACGCAGGCTATGCCGCCGCACTCAACACGCCGCTCATCATCATGCATCCGCCCGAGCACGCCCACGCGTTAAAAGAAGTCGACGCAGCGGCACTCGCGGTCGCCGAAACCGTCGACGAAATCGTCGCGATCCTACGCTACGTCATCGAAGGCCGGCTTGATCTTGGCAAGGCCGCCGCTGCCGAATAGAACGCTGTAAAGAGCACGGAGAATCCGCCTCATGCCCATGGAGCAGAGCGAACTGGAACGGCTGATCAAGGAGGCCTTTCCAGATGCAAATATTGAAATCCGCGATCTTGCCGGAGACGGCGATCATTACGCCGCGCACGTTGTTTCAAAGGCGTTTCAAGGAAAGAACCGCGTGCAGCAACACCAGATGGTCTATCAGGCGCTGCAGGGGCAAATGGGGGACGTCCTACATGCCCTGGCGTTGACAACAGCCGTGCCGCAAGATTGACAGCGCGGCGCCCGTCACCACATGCTGATCTAGTAGGTTCGCGCCGAACGTCAGCAGCGACAGCGGCAACTGGAAGCATAAGGAAAGCGCCCAATGAGCAAGCAAGAGATCAACGACTGGATCCGCAAACAGATCGCCAACAACGATGTTGTGGTGTTTATGAAAGGCACGAAACAGTTTCCGCAGTGCGGATTCTCCGGCCAAGTGGCGCAGATACTCGGCTATCTCGGCGTTGACTATCAGGACGTCAATGTCCTCGATGACATGTCGGTGCGCGATGGAATTAAGGAATTTTCCAACTGGCCTACGATTCCGCAACTCTACGTCAAAGGCGAATTCCAAGGCGGCTGCGACATCGTCAAGGAGATGTTCCAAGACGGCTCGCTGATGCAGGTCTTCGAGGAAAAGGGTGTTCCTTACGACAAGTCAAAGGTGATGACGGCCTGATCCAAGCGGTCCGCAGGGACTGTTAACGGCATCGGTAGGAATGATAATAGGACTGGTACGCCAACCGCGTGCTGGTCCTTTTTTCATCGCTTGTGTCGTTTAATGGCTTTGAATGGCGGATTGGATAGCGCTTCAAGGGAGTGAACCACGGGAGATGCGGATTGGCGGGCGACGCTTCTTATTGAGCCTTGCGATCTTGGGGGCCAGCGTATGTCTGGCGCTTGGCATTTCGCTGCCGATCATCAAGCTGACGAAATACGTTTTCTGGACAACGCAGCATTCGTTGCTGTCCACGGTTGAGGTGCTGTTGAACGACAAGCAGTACTTCCTGGGGCTGACGGTCCTCGTTTTCTCAATCGTGTTTCCGATCCTCAAGCTGCTCTATCTGCTTCTTATTTCAACCCTGCCTAACGAAGAAATCATTCGCCAGCATTGGCGTTTGCGGGCCCTTGAATGGCTCGGAAAATGGTCGATGCACGATGTGTTGGTGCTGGCCTTGATGATCTTTTTTATCAAGAGCCAGGGGGTTTACGACGCCTCCAGCTTGAACGGCGTTTACTTTTTCACGGCCGCCATCGTCCTGATGATCCTCGCTTATGCTTGGCTACCCAGTGTCGCTTCCGAAGCCGTGCGGAACGCGCGGGCGAAGGCCATGGCTTCCGGCAAGACTGGGCTTACGGCAGGCAATGGAAGCGCGGTCAACGGAGCCGATCGGGGTACCGAGGACGACCATAGTCACGACACCATCCTCGTTACCAAGAAACGACCGTTCCGCAACTTCGTCTTGAGCTTCCTCATCATCGTGGCAACGGTGTTCTTTGCGCTCGGCATAATCCTGCCGGTGATCCGCTTCACGACCGTCTATGTGTGGAGCGCCGAGCATTCCATCTCGACGATCATCTATGCGCTTTATCAGAACGGAGAACTATTCCTTTGCGCCGTGCTGTTTGTCTTCTCGATCCTGTTTCCGTTTCTCAAGTTGTTCTACTTATTGACGCTCGTGACCTCCCCCGACCTCAGTCCGGAGTTTCGTAAGAAGTCGATTTCCACGATGGAATGGCTGGGGCGCTATTCGATGACCGACGTCATGGTGCTTGCCTTGATGATTTTCTACGTCAACTCGTCAGGATACACGGAAGCGGTTGTCCAACCCGGTGTCTATTTCTTTGCGGCCTCGGCGCTGATGACGATGCTAGCCTATGGATGGGCCAATACCACGGCACCCAAAAGGGTGCGGGTCTTGGCACAGGAAGCCGCACATTCCGGCGGTATCGGCGAACACGCCGGTTAGACCACGCTAGCCGTCGACGTCGACGGCGCGCGCGACCGTCGAAACGCCGCCTGCGAGTGAAATGCTCTTAATCACGGCATACACTTCAGCACCTCCGTGCAGGTTCAGCTCGGCGACGGCCTGGCGGGTGAGGCGGGCGCGGAGACGTCCGCCTTCGACCTCGACAAGCGTCTCGGCAAACGCAGTCTGCGGCTCCTCGACGATCTCCAAGATCTTCCCCGAAAGAATGTTGCGGGAGCTGATCTCAACGGGGCGCCGGATCGCGAGCACAACATCGCGGGCGCGCACGCGCAGACGAATCCCCGTGCCCGGCGCGGCGTCCATCAGCGGGACGAACAAGGCCGCCCCGCCGAGCGCCAATTCCGTCAAATGGTAGAGCTTGTCATGCTGGACCACGGTCGCTTCGAGGAGGACACCGGCTTCAAAGCGGCCAGTTGCCGGACCAAGGTCCAGCCGCGCCAGGGTCTCGGCAACCGGACCGGCGGCAAGCTTGCGGCCCTCCGACAAGACGACCATTGTGTCGGCCAGATACGCCACCTCATCTACCGAATGGGTGACATAGACGACAGGAACGCCAAAGTCCGTCGGCAACCGAAAAATGTATGGGAGAATCTCAGCCTTGCGGCGGGCGTCGAGGGCCGATAACGGCTCGTCCATCAATAGCAGGCGTGGCTTGGTCAACAGGGCCCGCGCAATCGCAACGCGCTGACGCTCGCCGCCCGACAGCGTCGCAGGATGCCGATCCAGAAGCGGCTCGAGACCGAAGCGCGCATAAACGGCAGCACTGTCGATTGCATTGCCTCGCCGCCTAGCACGCTGCTCCGCGTAAGTCAGGTTTCCAGCCACTGTCATATGCGGGAAAAGCCGGGCATCCTGGAAGACGTAACCGACGTCGCGCAGCTCGGTTGGAACGAAAACCTTCTGCGGGGCGGTCGCTTGCCAGACCTCGCCATTGAACGCGATGCTGCCCTCGGCTCCACGCTCCAATCCGGCCAAGATACGCAGCAACGTCGTCTTACCACTGCCGCTATGGCCGAAAAGAGCGGTTATGCCGGTAAGCGGCAGCTCATGCTCGACGGCCAGCTCGAAGGCTGCGATGCCGATGCGAATATCCAAGGAGAGGACGGGATCATCCGACATGAAGCGGCGATCTCCGGTTCAAGGCATAGACCGCGACAAGCACGGCGAAGGAAAAGATGAGGAGGCCTGCGGACAACACGTGCGCTTCAGCATAGTTCAGAGTTTCGACGTGCTCATAGATGGCAATTGAAATCACCCTGGTGCGGCCTGGGATGTTTCCACCGACCATAAGCACAACGCCAAATTCGCCGATAGTGTGCGCGAATGTTAAAACGCTCGCGGTTAGAAACCCGCGGAAGGCCATTGGGGCAGCAACCGAGAAAAAGGCATCCTGTGGAGCGGCCCCCAAAGTTGCTGCTGCCTCCAAGGGCTCGCGACCGACTGCTTCGAATGCGGTCTGCAGCGGCTGCACCATGAATGGCAGCGAATAGAGCATCGAGGCGACAACCAATCCCGCAAAGGAGAACGCCAGCGTGCTGCCGGTGACGGTGACCCAGAAGCTGCCCAGTGATGTGTTGGGACTGAATAAGACCAGCAGGTAAAAGCCAAGGACGGTCGGCGGCAAGACCAGCGGCAGCGCGGTGATGGCCTCGATAACCGGCTTGAAACGCGAGCGCGTATAGGCCAGCCACCAGGCAAGCGGCGTTCCGATGATAAGAAGCAGCAGAGTTGTTATTGTTGCAAGCGCCAACGTCACCAATATGGGTCCAAGGTCGGGCATCAGTTAGCCGCTCCCGTCTTCGTAACCAAAGCCCGCAATGATCTGCCTCGCACGGGGGCTTTTTAGATAGTCCATGAAGGCACGAGCGGCGGCGTTATCGCGTGCGCGGGTGAGCAAAACCGCGTCCTGGCTGATCGGCTGGTGATCTTTTTTTGGCACAAGCCAATAGGACTCCGTGGCGCTCGAGTCCTTTATTTGCGCCAGCGCAACAAAACCTATTTCGGCGTTACCGGTGGCGACTAGGGCACGCGTTTGTCCAATGTTCTGGCCAAAGACGAGGCGGCCCTTCAGGGAGTCCCAGAGCCCCCGAGCTTGCAGAGTTTCACGGGCGGCGGCGCCGTAAGGTGCGAGGTCTGGATTGGCGATGGCTAAGGAGCGAAATTGCGGGTCGCTCAATATCGCCTCGGCTCGTTCGTTGATGGGCGTTGTCCCTGGCCTCCACAACACGAGCCTGCCGAGCGCGTAGGTAAGACGGCTTCCCGCCACAGCGAATCCAACCTGTTCGAGTTTCTCCGGTCGCGCGGCGTCGGCGGATAGAAAGACATCAAAAGGTGCACCGTTCGTAATCTGGGCGTAAAGCTGGCCTGTCGAGCCGGTGCTGATTTTTAGAGAGTGGCCAGTTTGGGCGCCAAAATCCTCGGCCAGTCGCTTGGCCGGATCGGCGAAATTCGCAGCAACGGCAATCAGTGCTGTCTCGGCGTGGGCGATGGCAGTGCCTACCAGATTCACGGAGGCGATGAGAAGGCCAGTCAGTATAGCGCCCATCAGGCCTCTTTTCATACGCAAACACCGTTTCGCTGACTTGCTCGTTCGAGTTGTAGGGATCATTGTTTTAGATCCGCGATATTCAAGACCCTTGCGAACAAACCTTCTATCTATCCGGCGAGATCGGCAAGTCTCCGAACCTCCAATACGTTGTGCCGCCGCAGCCCAAAAAAGCAAACGGCCCTGGGACAACGAGGTCCCCGGGCCGCCTACCAACTCATGCGTTCTAACGGCTCAGTCCGCCGTGATGCTGCGCACGACGAAATTGCTATTCAGCTTGACGTCGTACTGGGCGCCTCCGACGCACTTGGCGTCGTCGACTTCGTAAACGCCGCTTGCTTCCGACTCTTTTTCATATTCACCGCCCGAGCAGCCCCAGGCTGCAAGCGCTTCCTTGATTTTGGCGGCCTCTGCTGCCGAGGGCTTCTCATCGGCAAATGCAGCGGTGCTGGCAAGCAGGGCGCAGGCGGAAAGCGCGATCAATCGGTTCATTACGTCATCTCCCAATTACTGATTAAGCCTTAGAAGCTCCTGGGAACGGGGCCTCGGGTGGGGCATATACGGAATTCTTGCACACATTAAACTGGGAGTCCTTCCCGTACTTTCAAGCAATATTGCCGTTGCCTATGCCGTGGATCCCGAACCAGCAAAATACAGCCTCAAGCGTGGCCGGTCTCGAGGCGGCCTGCTTGATGCTGTCCGGAACCCGGCCGCTTATAACGGCTGCGGTTGATCCTGGTTGGCACCAAGACGCCCTACCGCTCGAACCGCTTGTACTTGATGCGGTGGGGTTCGACGGCCTGGTCGCCGAGGCGGCGTTTTTTATCTTCCTCGTAAGCCTCGAAGTTGCCCTCGAACCATTCGACGTGGCTATCGCCCTCGAAGGCCAGGATGTGGGTGGCGAGGCGGTCGAGGAAGAAGCGGTCGTGGCTGATGACCACGGCACAGCCTGGAAAATCCTCCAAAGCGGCTTCGAGAGCCGACAGGGTCTCGGTATCGAGGTCGTTGGTCGGCTCGTCGAGTAGCAACAGGTTGCCGCCGTCTTTGAGAAGCTTGGCCAGATGCACCCGGTTGCGCTCGCCGCCGGAGAGCATGTTGACCTTTTTTTGCTGATCAGTCCCCTTGAAGTTGAACCAGCTGCAGTAGGCGCGTGAGGGGATTTCGCGCTTACCACCAAGCGAGACGATGTCGAGGCCGTCCGAGATGACTTCCCAGACCGTCTTCTTGGCATCAAGGTCATCGCGGGACTGGTCAACGTAGGAGATCTTGACGGTATCGCCGACGCGGATCGCGCCGCCATCGGGCTCTTCTTCACCAACGAGCATCTTGAACAGCGTCGTTTTACCGGCACCGTTGGGACCGATGACACCGACGATCCCGCCCGGGGGAAGTTTGAAACTCAAACCGTCGATCAGCAGACGGTCTTCGAAACCCTTTTGCAGTTTATCGGTCTCGACGACGACGTCTCCGAGGCGCGGGCCCGTCGCGATATTGATCGAGGTGCGTGCGACGTCGTCGCGGCCGGCTTCTTCGGCCATCTTTTCATAAGCCGTGATGCGGGCTTTGGATTTTGCCTGACGGGCCTTCGGCGAGGAGCGGATCCACTCCAACTCGCGGCTCAATGCGCGTTGCTTGGCATCCTCCTGGCCCTTCTCGACTTCCAGACGTTTGGCCTTCTGCTCCAGCCAGCTCGAATAGTTGCCGTGATAGGGAACGCCCTGACCGCGATCCAGTTCGAGCGTCCATTCGGTGATGTTATCGAGGAAGTAGCGGTCGTGGGTAACGAGGATGACGCATCCGGCATACTCCTTGAGGAAGCGTTCGAGCCAGGCGACGGACTCGGCGTCCAGGTGGTTGGTTGGCTCGTCGAGCAGCAGTATGTCGGGCTTCGAGAGCAGCAATCGAGTTAGCGCGACCCGGCGCTTTTCACCGCCCGAGAGCTTGCTAACCTCGGCGTCACCCGGCGGACAGCGTAGCGCGTCGAGGGCCTGCTCGACTTGCGTATCAAGATCCCAAAGGTTCTGCGCATCGATCTGGTCCTGCAGCGTGGCCATTTCCTCGGCCGTCTCGTCAGAATAGTTCATAGCCAGTTCGTTATAGCGGTCGAGCAGCGCCTTCTTTTCGGCGACACCTTCCATGGCGTTTTCGAGCACGTTCTTGCCAAGGTCGAGCTCGGGCTCCTGCGGCAGATAACCAACCTTGATGCCGTCGGCGGCCCAAGCTTCGCCGACGAAATCGCCCATCTCACCGGCCATTATCCTCAGAAGCGTCGATTTACCAGCGCCGTTGAGGCCGACGACGCCAATCTTGGCGCCGGGCAGGAACGACAAGGAGATGTCCTTCAAGACCTGTTTGCCGCCCGGGTAGGCTTTGGACAGCTTGTGCATGTGATAGACGTATTGCGGGTTCGCCATTCTGGGCGCTCCTGTCGCTCTATGTGTGTGTCGGGAAACCGGTTAAGGAAGCGGTTGTAGCCGATCGGCGCGGTGCGAACAATGGCTGGGTTTTGATCGGTTCGCGCCTTTTGCAATTTGCCGATCAGTGCATTGCGCAAATATTTGATGCCGGACGGCAATAAGGACAAGGCCATGAAGTTTCTGACCTACTATGCCGATCCGATGTGCTCTTGGTGCTGGGGATTCGCGCCGCAGATCGATCTTGTCGCCGAGCACTTCAAGAAGCGGCTGCCGGTGCTGCTGGTAATGGGCGGTCTCAGGCCTGGAACGACTGAACCAATGGACCAAAAGCTCAAATCGTCGATCCGAAACCACTGGGAGCATGTAGCCGAACAGTCCGGCCAGCCATTCGATTTTTCGTTCTTCGACCGCGACGGATTCATTTACGATACCGAGCCGGCGTGCCGGGCGGTGGTCACCGTGCGTGCCATTGCCGCAGACCGCTCTTTGAGGTTTTTCCGGTCAATCCAGAAGGCCTTTTACGCCGATGGTAAGTACGTCACTAAGGCGGATACTCTTGCCCAACTCGCCAGCGAAGCCGGTGTCGACAGGGATGCATTCCTTGCCAAGTTCGACAGCCCGGAAATCCACACATCGACAGCGAACGATTTTCTCGCCGGGCCGCGGCTCGGGATCACCGGCTATCCGACGCTTCTCGCCGAAGACTCAGACGGCCCACCGCAGCTCGTCACCGCAGGTTACCGGAAACTGGATGAGTTGATCCCGGCGCTGGAAAATTGGCTCATGAAGAGCGAGGGCGGCTAGATCCCCAACTGACGCTGGAGCGTTTCCAGCCCATCGTTGAGCCGGTGCCAGGCGGGCATATTGGAGATGCCGGTAAAGAAGTACTTGTTTAGGCCGACGGTGAAGACGAGCCAGCCCCACAGCGTGTGTTCGATGAAGACTGCCCAGAACGACCGCGTCGTCGCGTAGCGATACGCTAGCAGAATGCCGATGGCGGTGGTTCCGATGATCGCCACTTGGTTATCGAAAACGATGTGTGCGAAGCCGAACAAGGCCCCATTGATGAGCACTAGCGCCCAACGCATCTCGCCAAATAGCGGGCCATAACGGTGAAAGAAAAAGGTGCGGTAGACGAGTTCCTGGGTGAAAACGGACACCAGCGGATAGAGGATCATCACCCTCTCGTAGGTCTGATAACGCTGCGTCGGGAAGGCTAGAAACCGCTCCGGCATTTGCTGCTGCACATAGGCGGCGACCATACCACCGGCGATCAGGAAGACCGCCAGGATCGAGCCGAGGTCGGACAGGCGAAACCCTTTGACCAGTTCGCGGCGGAGAAGGAACCAGCGGTCCCAAAGCAGAAACACGATGAAGGCGAGCAGCACCGGCTGCAACACCAAGAAGAGCGGCATCTTCTCGATATGAATGGCGTGCTTCAGCGCCAGCGGCAGGCCGACAAACAGCAAGGTCAGTTCCACGACCAGCCAGAGCCGCATGAGCAGGCCCGGAGGACCATCACGCTCTAGCGACCCGCCAGCCAAAAGCCAGCGTGGCGGCCTTAGGTCTACGTTCCCCATGACGTGCCCCTCAGGTCCAACCTCGCCTTCCCCGTATCATTAGGGGCATTTATTGCCCGGATACGCCGCACCGCAAGCCCAACAAACCGTTACTGCAGCCAGAACTTGCAGCGACCCTGGGACATTTGGTGCTGCCCGACAACTGGATCCCGACGGGACCGGCACGGCTAATGGAGCAGGCAACCACCGGGACGACAGCTTGGTAAGCCGCTTAGGCTCCATCAGCTTGCATTGGTCAGCTTTTTGACGGCCGCTGAAATCTTATGGCGAACTCGGTGCCAGCCCTTACTGCCTTCGCTGGTCATCCAGTTCATCTGCAGCGACCGGCGCTGTCCTTCGAAGGGGTGATGGCCGTGCCATGAATTGTCGGAGCGCTTGAAGACTAGAAGCGTGCCATTGTCGGGGGCGACCTCGGCAACGTAATCGTCGACATCGTTGCCATTGTTCAAGATGCGCAGGCGGCCGCCATCCTGGTTCCAGTTCTCATTGAGATAGAGAAGGACCGTGATGATCTTGTCCTTGGAATCGGTGTGAATGCGGCCGTCCTTGGAGCGCGTGTAGCCGCGCAGCGAATACATCTTCGGGCGGTCTTCCAATTCAACACCGAACTTATTTTCGATCGCCTTTTGAAATTCAGGACCATCGAGCTCGTCGATGACCTCCTTGATGATCATGTTCTCGTTGAGGCTATCGAGCGGATAGGAGCCGCCCTTCTCGATATTCGGATAAGTCTCGTTGATGGCGCGCAGGCTCTCGGGAGACAGGAAGCCGGACACGACGGTGAACATGTAAGGTTCAGTTGCAACGTCAGCCGCCTGGAGCTTATCCACATTGAGATGCGCCATGGTTGTCTATCCTCGAAGTTAAGTATCTGTGTGACTTGCGCCGGGCCGTGGCCAGTTTGCTTTTGCGCGGCCAATCGATTGTTCTTAGGCGAGCTCTATTACAGCTCCCCCTCGCTAGCTGGCGATAGCCGCCAGCATGTGCTTGCGACGGCCATAGCGCCGCTCGATCTCGGCGGCAATGGCCTGCGCCGCATCAATTGGCGAATAATCCCAGGTTTCGAGTTGTGTGAACCGTTCAGGTAGTTCGCGCGTGGCACTACGTGTGGCGAGCGCCTCGTGGAAGCGCGTAAACTTCGCTGAACCGCCGGTCGGTGTGAAAATGTAGACCGGGCGGCCGGTAGCACAGGCTTCACCGCACATGTTGACGCTGTCGGCAGTAACAATCAGCGCGTCGGCGGCAGCCAGGAAGTTGGCATAGGGATTTTCACCTTCGCCAGTCCAAAGGATTCGTGGGGCGTTCCGCGTGGCTTTGTCGACGGCTGTCACGAGACGCTGATGGGTGCGCCTGGACGACGTGATCATGAAGCTTGCTCCAAGCGCCGCCAGCGACTCCAGGCTCTTTGCAAAGCGTGCGTCATCGGCCTCGTTGTATTTGTAGACGCCGTTCTTTCCCCCCAACACCACCGCGACGCGCGGCGGCGGCAAGGCTGTGATCTCAGCTGGAAGCTCGGCTCGCAGAGCTGCCAACCGCCTTTGGGAGAAACTGTGTGGGGAGGTAACCGTGGTGGTGACATTGGGGCCGCGGCGGCGATCGTGGGCGGGCACCCAAATAAGGTCGGCGGTATTGGCGCCGGACTTCGGGTCCTGCAAAACGACCGTATAGGTGGCCGGGCCGGCCTTCCGGCGGATGGCGCGGATATAGGGGATGCTGGCACGCCCAGTGGCGATTACAATCTGCGGCCAGGGTGGCGCGAATTCGCTGCCTTGTTCACCGAGGCGTTCTGCTGGATTGACCGGGCCCCACGGCGCAAGCACGCGCCAAATGCCGGTTGGATGGACATCCTTCATTTCGTAGTCGAGGCCGAGCGCATCGGCGACGCCACGCGCCTGCACGACCATCCCGGCTTTACCGTCGGTGATGATCCAGGCTTTAGCACCGCTGAGCGGACGCGGGGTGTTCGGATCTGGCGCGTTCATGGGTTTCTTTCTGGCGTGTCGCTTCGGGATTGTCGAGGGGAGGCGCCATCTTGCCTCGGGATGAATTAGGACGTGCGGCGGCATCCTGGGGGTGGCTTATAAATGTTGCGCGAAAGCGTTATCTTGCTTTTCATATGTTGCGCAACTGCGGCGCTTGAACAGACGGATCACAATCTCTGATGGGCCTCAACCTCGATGCCTTAGACTGGCGCATTTTGAAAGAACTGCAGGCGGACTGCGGGCTGACCAACGTGCTGCTCGCCCAGCGCGTGGGGCTATCGCCTCCGGCCTGCCTGAGGCGCGTGCGGAGCCTGGAAGAGGCGGGGCTGATCGAGGGCTACACGGCGCTGCTCGATGAAGCCGCCTTAGGATTTTCGCTGACCGCCTACGCCATGGTCCGGTTGCACAACCAGGCCGAGACGGACCTGCGCGCTTTTGAGGATTTGGTGCTTGGCTGGCCGCTGGTGCGGGAAGCCTACATGCTGTCGGGCGAGAGCGACTACATCTTGAAGTGCGTGGCTCCCGATATGGCGAGCTTCCAGGACTTCGTTTTGAGCACCCTTACCGCCGCCCCCAATGTCGCCAGCGTAAAGACCTACCTAACGATCCGGCGCGCCAAGCGCGAACCTGGTGTTCCGGTTGGACTGGAGGGGGGCGGTTAGGGGAGTGGGGCAGGGGCGCCCAAGAGGTCCGTTCAGCCTCCGAGGCTCCATTTCAGAAATCTGAATTCCAGAAAGTTATTTCGGCGGCAGCTCGGTGACATATGCGAGGGCAAGGAAACCCCACTCGCTCAATGCCTGATCATCGCACGCGTTATCATCGACAAAGACGAAACCGCCCATGCGTCGTCCGCCCTGCTCCACGATCGTTGAGCCAGGACGCGACAGCGCTTCTGCTTCATTGTCCTTACCGACACGAAACATAAACCGTCCGTCACCATCCTTGGTGCGGTCGGCATCGCCAATCATATTGCCATTATGAAAAAAGCAGACGCCGCCCATCATTCGTTTCTCGGTGATGCCGTCGCGTTCTTTAAGCATCTTACGGAAGCGGTCCGCGAGTTCGCTATCATAGGTCATGTCTTACTCGTTGGATGACTCATCAATGACCTTTTGCGGTCCACCTTCAGGATTTTCTGAAAAAGCTGGAAGGTTTGGGTCGATAGAGTCCCAGGAAGGCGCGCGGCTTGTGTAGACGACCAATTGCGGTTTGGCGATTTCGAGATCATCGAGGATCGACGCGCGGGGAAACACCATTCCAGGCATCCCAGAATTCTTCGAATAAATCGGCGAGCCACAAGTCAGACAGAAGCCGCGCGATACGATATTGCCGCTATCCGCCGGGGCATCGAAGAACTTCACCTCACCACTGACCGTGAACCCATCGTCGGGTACGACCAAGTGTGTGCAATGACTGGTGCCGCTGCTCTTACGGCAATCCACGCAATGGCAATGACCAACAGTTAGTGGCTCAGAACTACTTTCATATTTTACGGCACCGCAAAGACAACTTCCTGCAAACACAATCGACATCATTCTTCCCCCGGCAATTGACGACGAACACGAACCACGTGTTCCCTATAACTTGTTAATTGCAATTGACCAGTGACTGGATGTCCACAAGCACGAAACGAACGTCTCAATCAGGCTGCCCGATCGCCTCCACGCTCGACATTGTCGGGGACCGGTGGACGCTCGTAATCCTTCGGGACATGTTCACCGGCAAGTCCAAGTTCGGTGATTTCCTGTCATCGCCGGAGAGGATAACTACGAACGTACTGACTGATCGGCTCGCATTGCTGAAGCAGTCGGGTCTGGCCAGGAAAAAGGCCTATCAGAAACGCCCGCTTCGCTATGAGTACCATCTGACAAAGAAGGGCGAAGCACTGCTGCCCGTTCTTCAGGAAATATGCAAATGGGCGAACAACTTCAAACCGGGGACCTGGACACCGCCGGACAGCTTCATGAACCGACTAATTGATTGAGGATGACGTCCGTCGCGGGACAGACCAAGGTGGCGTCGCCGAGAGCGACCTTTGCCGAATGCGTCTACCCACCGCGTTGCTCCAATAGCAGCCAGCCCTTCCGCCTCACATCGCATCCCTGCAAGGCGCGTCGAGAGGTTGGTTTAGCCTGTTGCGCACGCGGCCCGAGACGTCATTTTGTTTATCGTCTTTGCTTGGAAGGAAGCCGATAGCCTCACCGTTCAGTGCTGTACCATTCGTCGCGCAAGGGTCGCTCTTGATCGCTTCGCTTCCTGGCGCAGCTCCTTCACCTCGCTGGACCTTGCCTGGCGCGCGGCATCGTCGGAGAGGCGCTTCCGCAGAACTCCTGCAAGGCGGGCAGGCAGCACCGCCTTGTAGTCATTCTCCAGTATCATCGCCGGTTGACTTCCGCGGGTGCTCTTCACCGCCGTTGTCCCTGTGATAGTTGTACCATCACGGATGTGCCAGGGTCGGCGCGTCGTCGCAAGACGTTTTGCCCGGGAGCTTTACACCCCAGGATTGTTTGCGTCCGAGCGCTGGGCGAGGACTACTTCCAGTCGACCTTGAGGATTTCGAAGGAGCGGGGACCCTTTGGCGTGGACACCTCGACGCTGTCGCCAACCGACTTGCCAATCAGAGCTCGGGCGATCGGCGAGGAGATCGAGATTTTGCCGTCACGCAAATCGGATTCAAGATCTCCGACGATCTTGTAAGCGGTCTCTTCGTCGGTGTCTTCGTCTACGACTTTGACGGTGGCGCCGAATTTCACGGTCTCACCGGACATCGAAGTGATATCGATCACGTCCGCGCGCGAAAGCTTATCCTCAAGTTCAGAAATCGTTGCCTCATTGAGACCTTGAGCCTCCTTGGCGGAGTGATACTCAGCGTTTTCGGACAGGTCGCCATGCGCCCGAGCTTCTGCAATGGCCTGGATGATGCGCGGCCGCTCGACGGATTTGCGCCGCTGCAATTCCGTCTCAAGGCGAGCAAAGCCCTCCGTCGTCATCGGCACCCGTTCCGTGGACATTGTTAAAGCCTCCCACGAGGCCCGGCCTTCTGCGGCAGGGTCATATTCATCTTCCGTCGTACAACTGGGGGTTTGACGCCCAGCGTATCGCTCAGGCCATCATAGAATTATGTTATGCGGCTTGTGTAGCTCTGCAATGGCGCAACTTCTAGGCTGTCGCTTTTCAGCGCACGAATTGCACGGATGACAGCTCTCGCGCCGGCGAGGGTTGTATAATATGGAATGTGGTGAAGCAAGGCCGTTCGGCGGATATCCTTTGAATCCGCAAGTGCTTTTGCACCTTCGGTTGTATTGAATACAAGCTGTACCTGGCCATTTTTCATCGCATCCACAATGTGAGGCCGGCCCTCTAGAACTTTGTTCACAGCTTCACAATCGACGCCGTGTTGCTCGAGGAAACGTTTGGTTCCACGCGTGGCCATCACTTTAAAACCGACTTCAGAAAGCTCGAGCAGCGGCTCAACAATCCGCGCTTTATCGTTATCTTTCACGGAAACGAAGACCGTGCCGCACATGGGAAGCGTCTGGCTGGCACCAAGCTGGCTCTTGCCGAAGGCCATCGCGAAATCGCGGTCGATGCCCATGACTTCACCCGTCGATCGCATTTCCGGGCCAAGGACCGGGTCGACGCCGGAAAAGCGGGCGAACGGGAATACGGCTTCTTTCACGGCAACATGACCAAGTGTATGGGGCCGTAGATCGAAGTCCGCCAAGGGGCGACCGGCCATGATTTCGGAGGCTATCGAAGCGATTGGAATGCCGATCACCTTGGCGACGAAAGGTACTGTGCGTGACGCACGCGGATTGACCTCCAGGATGTAAACCAGACCGTCTTTGATCGCGAATTGAACATTCATCAGCCCAATCACGTTGAGGGCCCTGGCTAGCTGTCGGGACTGGCGTTCCATTTCGCCGATGATCTGTTCGCCAAGTGAGTGCGGGGGCAGCGAGCAAGCAGAATCGCCGGAGTGAATGCCGGCCTCCTCGATATGCTCCATGACGCCGGCGATGAAGGTGTCCTTGCCATCGGAGAGACAATCAACGTCGACCTCGACGGCGTCGGTCAGGTAGCTGTCGATGAGAAGCGGGCGCTCGTCCGAGACGATTAATTCGTTGGGGCGATCGAGGCTGTCGGAAAGCCGCTTTATGTACCTGTCTATTTCGCTGCCATCATGAACGATCTCCATGGCGCGCCCACCTAAGACGTGCGATGGCCGGATGACCACCGGATAGCCTGTTTCGTCGGCAACCGCGCGGGCTTCTTTAGGGGAGCGAGCGATTCCGGCGGGAGGTTGCAGCAGTCCCAGCTCATTTATTAACGCCTGGAACAGGTCGCGCTGCTCGGCAAGATCAATGGCTTCGGGTGAGGTGCCGAGGATTGCTACTCCCGCGGCTTGCAACGCGGAGGCAAGTTTCAGCGGGGTTTGTCCGCCGAACTGGACGATCACGCCCAAGAGCTTGCCCTTTGCCTTCTCGGAATCGATCACGGCGAGAACGTCTTCAGCCGTGAGGGGCTCGAAATAGAGCCGGTCGGAGGTGTCGTAGTCGGTCGAGACCGTCTCCGGGTTGCAGTTGATCATCACCGTCTCAAAGCCCGCTGCCGTTAGCGCGAAGCAGGCGTGGCAACAGCAGTAGTCGAACTCGATGCCCTGGCCGATACGATTTGGACCGCCGCCAAGAATGATGATTTTGTTGTTGTTGGATGGATCGGCTTCACAAACCGGCTTGCCCTCAAGCGGACCTTCGTAGGTCGAATACATATAGGCCGTGGGGGAGGCGAACTCCGCGGCGCAGGTATCGATGCGCTTAAAGACCGGCCGGACGTCGAGCGCTTCGCGTTGCAGCGCCACTTCGGCAGGGCTAATCCCGGCGAGGTCGGCAAGGCGCGCATCGGCGAAGCCCATGGCTTTCAGCTGGCGCATGTTTTGTTCGGACTTGGGCAGCCCGTGCGTGCTCACCCGCGTCTCCATGTCGATGATTTCTTGGATGCGTTCGAGGAACCAGGGATCAATCTTGGAATACGCGTGAACCTGTTCGATATCGACGCCATGGCGAAGCGCCTGGGCGACCTTCAGGATGCGGTCGGGTGTCGGCCGGGAAACGGCCGCGCGGATGACATTCTTGTCGTCGCCAGATCCGAGTCCTTCCAGGGCAATGTCATCCAGACCGTTGAGGCCGATCTCTAGGGAGCGCAACGCCTTCTGCAGGCTTTCCGCGAACGTGCGGCCTATGGCCATGGCCTCGCCCACCGATTTCATCGAAGTGGTTAGGGTTGCGTCGGCACCGGAAAATTTTTCAAAGGCGAAGCGTGGAATCTTGGTGACCACATAATCGATGGTCGGTTCGAACGAAGCTGGCGTAGCGCCGCCAGTGATGTCGTTTTCAAGCTCGTCCAGCGTGTAGCCGACGGCGAGTTTGGCTGCGACCTTGGCGATTGGGAAGCCGGTTGCCTTGGAGGCCAACGCCGAGGACCGCGATACACGCGGGTTCATCTCGATGACAACAAGGCGGCCATCTTCCGGGTTGACGGCAAACTGGACGTTGGAACCGCCAGTCTCGACCCCGATCTCGCGTAGTACTGCGATCGATGCATTGCGCATGATCTGGTATTCTTTGTCGGTAAGCGTCAGTGCTGGCGCGACCGTAATCGAGTCGCCGGTGTGGACGCCCATCGGATCGACGTTTTCGATAGAACAGATGATGATGCAGTTGTCCGCCTTGTCGCGGACGACTTCCATCTCGAATTCCTTCCAACCAAGGACGCTTTCTTCGATCAGCACTTGATTGGTCGGCGAGGCATCCAGGCCGCCCTCGATGATTTCGAAGTATTCCTCGCGATTGTAGGCGATGCCTCCGCCGGTTCCGCCAAGCGTGAACGAAGGACGAATGATGGCCGGCAAGCCAACGAGTTCCAGCGCGGCGGCAGCATCTTCACGGTTGTGCGCCATTTTGGAGCGCGGCGTCTCCAAGCCGATCCGCTTCATCGCCTCGCGAAACAGCTGGCGGTCCTCAGCCATGTCGATGGCCTCCGCCTTGGCGCCGATCAGCTCGGTGCCAAGTGCTGAAAGGATCCCCTGCTTGTGAAGAGTGAGCGCGGCGTTGAGAGCTGTTTGGCCGCCCATGGTCGGCAACAGAGCATCGGGTTTTTCCGCCGCGATGATCTTTGCCAGGACCTCCGGGGTTATTGGCTCGACGTAGGTGGCGTCGGCTAGATCTGGGTCGGTCATGATCGTTGCTGGATTCGAGTTGACCAGAATGATCCTGTAGCCTTCGGCCTTCAGCGCCTTGCAGGCCTGAGTTCCCGAGTAGTCGAATTCACAGGCCTGACCGATAATGATGGGGCCCGCACCTATGATGAGGATGGACTTGATGTCTGTGCGTTTCGGCATGGCGGGCGGTTTCTCTTGCAGCGCTTTTGCTATGGCGAGATGGGGGGCCGCTCTTCGTGCGTTGGTGGGCCGCCCGTCCATTTCTGGCCGGTCAAATGATGTTGGCAGGCGCGTTTCCGGCGCGACTACTGCTTGGTTTTAGTCTTGCGGTGTTTGCTCATCTGGGCCCGCATTTCCTGACAGGGGTCGGGGCGCTCCTTGCGCGGCGTGAAGACGACGAAATCAGCTACTGGACTGCCTTCGTCTGCACTGTCTACATAGGCTTTCGGGTCAGTCTGTCCACTGGCGACTTCGGCAATTTTCACTGCGACGATCGCATCGGCAGGTACGCCACGCTGTTCTAGATACCAGGGCACACCGCGGTCACGCCGGATGTGGCCATTGCCGGCGATGAGGATACCGCCTTTGCCGCTGGCTACGGACAAAAGTGTGTCGGCCATCGTTGCGTCCCGGAAACGCTGAATGAAATTCATCCGCGGGATCGCGCTCTCGGGTATCAAGCCGCAATGGGAACCAAGGATCTCGGTTGAAAGCGCTTCAGACATCTTTTCTGGGAGCGGTTTCGACAGTGCCAGGCGGGTCAGCTCCGCGTCCGCCAATACAGCTTCGCCCTCCTTTGAGAGGCGGCGCGTGAATTGCAGGGAGACACTGGCCGGGACGATAATAATTTGCTCATGCATCGCTTGCTTGATGATCGGCTCGTAGATCTTGAAATCCGGCCAGCCGCTCTTTGACCATTTCAACATACGAGCGAAGTCGCGCGGCTTGCGCGGGCGTGGCACGAGCACATCGCGGCCGTAGAACTTGTCGAGCGCCGCGTTTTGATCCACCCGCACCATTTCCATCGCGATGACATCGACTTGTGGGGCCCCCTCGACAATGCGGGATCCACGCAATTTCGAAATCGTGCGGATGGCCCAAGCCTGCCAAAGGTGATGATCGGGATTGTCGTGGACCTCGCCGAGGAGGACAAAACGGGCCAGTGCCAATTGGTGGCCGAACTCGCGGATTGAGACGAAGTCGCCTTTTTTCGTCGACCAAATCTTGCCGACGAGAGGATGATCGCGCAGCTCTTCGGATTGCCAGTTGATCGGCGGCGTAGGTGGATCGCGATTGTCGGCGGCAGCACCCACAGCCAACATGCATAGGCAAACAGTCAACCAGGCCGTTGCAATCGTTTTCTTCATGTCCTCAAACACACACGCTCGCAATTTTGGTTGTCGTTGAGACTGGCCGCCCGCATCGACCTCATTGGTCAGCCTTTTGCGAGCTCTTCTGGCGGATTGCCTCGACGAAGCGATCAAAGAGGTAATGGCTATCCTGCGGGCCTGGCGATGCCTCCGGGTGGTATTGAACCGAGAATATGGGGCGATCTTGCGAAGCGATCCCGCAGTTGGATCCGTCGAAGAGCGAAACGTGGGTCTCAACAATGCCGGCTGGCAACGTGTCGCGATCGACTGTGAAACCGTGGTTCATTGACGTGATTTCAACTTTGCCGGTCGCCTGATCCTTGACGGGATGATTGGCGCCGTGGTGGCCTTGATGCATTTTACGCGTTGTTGCCCCAAGTGCCCGAGAAAGCATCTGATGTCCGAGGCAAATGCCGAACATCGGCAGTCCGGTCTCGATCAGCCGCTGGATCTGCGGAACGGCATAAACACCAGTTGCCGCTGGGTCGCCAGGACCATTTGACAAGAACACACCATCCGGCTGGTGGGCCATCACATCCTCAGCCGTCGCGGTGGCCGGCAGCACGGTGACCCGACAACCGGCCGAAGCCAAGCAACGCAGTATGTTCCGCTTCAACCCATAGTCGATGGCGACGACATGGAATTCGGGGGTTTCCTGGCGACCGTACCCGTCTGGCCAAGCCCAGCGCGTCTCGTCCCAATTGTAGGATTGGCCGGTGGTCACTTCTGGAACAAGATCCATCCCTTCCAGGCCCGACCATTGCGCGGCTTCGGCTTTCAGCCGGTCGATATCGAATTTACCGTCGCGATCATGAGCAATGACACCATTGGGCGTGCCCTCGGCGCGAATGCGTGCCGTCAAGGCGCGAGTGTCGACCCCGGTGATGGCGATAATACTGCGCTCTTTGAGCCAGGAATCGAGATCACGGGCGGCGCGGTAGTTTGACGGGGCCGTCATGGCTGCCCGTAGGACGCAGCCCCTGACGCCCGACAATGCCGCCAAGTTCGAGGTTTCGACATCCTCATCATTGACGCCGACGTTGCCAATGTGTGGAAAAGTAAAAGTGATGATCTGGCCCGCATAGGAGGGATCGGTGAGGATCTCCTGATAACCGGTCATCGCCGTATTGAAGCAAATCTCACCAACGGCGCTGCCTTCGGCGCCAAGGCCTTGGCCAGCAATAACCGTTCCATCGGAAAGAACGAGGCGCGCAGTCGAAGGGGCCTCCGTCCAGGTCTGTGACGTCGTCGTGGTCAAGGGCTATCCCAAAGTTGTGTGCGGTGGTAGGCGCCTACTGGTGCGCCGATCGCTGCCGGTATAATCGAGGCGGGCGGTGCAAGGAACCCGGCTAGCCTGCGGCAATCCGGTTCAGGGGGCCCATCCTGGCGAACCTAAGAAGAAGCCTTTGCCAGGTCAATCTTTTGGTCCGCTTCGGAGAGATTGGATGCGGACCACGCTTGGACCTATATAAGCGATCAGATCGTGTCGAGCTTCATGCACGGTCGTTCGGCAGCCTACAATAAACGAAGTGCCTATCGGAGGCCCCATGCGCGAACGCATCAACCAATCCATGAAAGAGGCCATGAAGTCGGGCGACAAGAAACGCTTGTCGACACTGCGCCTGGTCAACGCCGCCATCAAGGACCGCGATATTGCGGCCCGGGCCGATGAAAAAGGCCAGGCGACGGGGGCCGACAAGATCGGCGAGCAGGAAATCTTGGCGCTCTTGCAAAAGATGATCAAGCAGCGCCGGGATTCAGCTGAAACCTATCGCCAGGGCGGCCGTGAGGAGCTTGCCGAAGGCGAAGAAGCCGAAATCGTCATCATCAAGGAATTCCTACCTCAACAGATGACCGAGGAGGAAATGCTCGCTGCGGTTAAATCCGTGGTCGATGAGACGGGCTGCTGCGGCCTGAAGGACATGGGCAAGATCATGGGCCACCTGAAGGAGCGCCACACGGGCCGTATGGACTTCGGCAAGGTCAGCGCCATGGTCAAAGATGCCCTGAAGGACAGCTGAATCACGGCCAGTTAATCAGGGCCTGGCCCGACTTCGGACCGGCGTGGATCCTGAGACTACGGCATCGGTGCCTGTGGAAAGCGGGTGCGAACCGGTCAGTCAGTGTCATGAGGACCATAGTTGGATAGCGAATCGTTTAAGCTTTTCGTTGGAAAAGGGCCTTGGAAACGATGCGATTCACCCCTCACCTCCTCGATGAAATTCGTGCCCGGCTGCCGGTCAGCCAGGTCGTCGGGCGTAAGGTTAACCTGAAGCGACAGGGGCGCGAGTTCGTTGGGTTGTCACCTTTCAAGACTGAAAAATCCCCATCTTTCACGGTGAACGACCAAAAGGGCTTCTATCACTGCTTCGCCAGTAGCGAACACGGCGACATATTCACGTTCCTGATGAAGACCGAGGGGCTGGCGTTCCCGGAGGCCGTTGAGAGGCTGGCTGAAGAAGCCGGCGTCGAACTGCCCAAATCCGTGCCTCCGACGGCTGAAGCACAAGCGCAAATCGATACGCATCAGCGGCTTCTTCAACTTGTTGATTCCGCAGCTGAATACTTCAACCGCAACTTGTTTTCGCGGGCCGGACAGTTGGCGCGGGACTATATGAGCCGGCGCGGCCTGTCTGATGAGACGATCGCTGAATTCCGGCTTGGTTACGCTTCAGACGATCGTACCGCGCTGCTTCACCACTTGCGGAAAGCCGGCTTCTTCGACCGTGAGATGATTGCCTCGGGCATGGCCATCGGCGGTGAGGATATCCGCGAGCCTTATGACCGCTTCCGTCACAGGGTGATGTTTCCGATCACCGACTTGAAGGGCCGCGTCATCGCTTTTGGCGGGCGGGCACTTGATCCGCAGCAACCAGCTAAGTATCTGAACTCCAATGATACGCTGCTGTTTCATAAGGGCCGAGTGCTGTTCAATGCGCACCGTGCCCGGCAAGCGGCCTTCGAGAAGTCCAATGTGATCGCCGTCGAAGGCTATATGGACGCTATCGCGTTGAGCCAGGCTGGGTTTCATGAGGCCGTGGCCCCTCTCGGCACCGCGCTCACCGAAGAGCAACTGGCACTTTTATGGCGAATGGCGCCAGAGCCGATCCTCTGTTTCGACGGCGATAGCGCCGGGCGCAAAGCCGCATTCCGGGCCGTAGATACCGCGCTACCGCACCTGAAACCGGGCAGCAGCCTGCGTTTTGCCTTCCTTGCGGATGGGCTTGATCCTGATGACGTCATCCGCGAGAGCGGCGCCAAGGGGCTGCAGGCCGTTCTCGAAAAGGCTCGCCCGCTCGCAGAAGTGCTGTTTGATCGGGAATGGGGTGAGGGAGACTGGTCGACGCCCGAACGACGGGCTGGACTTGAAGTTCGGCTGGGGAATATTGTCGCTGGAATACCTGATCAAGCCGTCCGCGCGCACTATGAACGCGACGTACGCGACCGGCTGTTCGCGGCCTGGCGCGGATCTGGGTTCAACAAGGGTGGAAATCGCCGTCAAACACCCGTCAGCACCTCTCAACCGGGGCTTAAGCGGTCCCGGGAAGGGGGCTCCGGCCATGCCAGCGCATCAAATGCCCGTGGTGCGGCCGGTCATGGTCCAGCCTTCGCCAGCGAGAGCCTAAAAAGAAGCGCCCGCGCGGCCGGACACGGGGCTGCGATGCCCACCCGAGAGGTGTTGATCTTGCAATGTCTGCTCAATCATCCATTTCTCGTAGACGAATACGCGGAGGATATCGCCGGGCTGAAACTCACATCTCAGACGCTGCGCAACCTCAGAGATGCCATACTTTGCGCGCACGCGATGGAAAAGTCACTTGACAGCGGCACATTGCGTTCACATCTGAACCGGTTGGGATCAGGGGACATACTGCTCCGAATCGAGCAGCTCATGGTACATCGGTCTGATCGCTTTGCTGAACTAGACGCCGAAGCGGACGCTGTGCGAGAGGGCTTCGAGCATATTATCGCACTGCAGCAGGGACGGACTGGACTATCAAGACCATTCGGCACCAACTTCGCTGGTCGGTGACCGAGCGGCTACTCTGGGCCTAATCGAACACCGTATTGCGGTGAAGAAGTGATGCGCCGTGGTGCGGGAATACCGGCTAAGTGCCGCAACCACATGAATGGTTTTGCCAACACGAACGCTACCACCCGAGGGGTAGCACGAGTTGAACGACAGCGTTTGACGAAGAACACTTGTAGAAGGTGCCACCGCATCATCCCGCGCCCGCAGACTCCGACGCGGCGAGTAGATCGTCAGCGACAATTGCCTCAGCGAGCCACACGTGTGTCGCTGCCAAGGAACCCCATACCGAACAGGGTGTCTCAACCATGGTGAATGTAAACGTGAAAGACGAGGAACAGGCCAACGCATCGCAGACCGATGGCGATCGTGATAGTCCGCTCCTCGACATGTCCGACTCGGTCGTCAAAAAGTTTATCAAGGCGGCCAAGGCACGCGGATACGTCACCTACGAGGACTTAAACAAGGTTCTTCCGTCCGAAGAGGTTACTTCCGACCAGATCGAGGATCTTTACGCGACGCTGTCCGAGATGGGCATCAACGTCGTGGAATCGGAAGAAGAGGAGACCGAAGAAGCGGCCACTCCCGAGGCGGGGGAAGAGGAAAGTCGGGCGCTGACGACGCAGAGCGTTCCGACCAAGAGTGAGACACGCTCCGAACCGACAGAACGGACCGACGATCCGGTGCGCATGTATTTGCGTGAAATGGGATCGGTCGAACTGCTGTCGCGCGAAGGCGAAATCGCGATCGCCAAGCGGATCGAGGCTGGCCGGGAGGCCATGATCGCCGGTCTGTGCGAAAGCCCTCTGACCTTCCAGGCGATCATCATTTGGCGCGACGAACTCAACGATGGGCGCATCTTACTGCGCGACATCATTGACCTCGAAGCAACCTATGAAGGTCCAGAAGCAAAGGCCGCCCAGGCTGCCGAAGGTGTGCAAACCGCAGACGGTGCGCAACCCGCAGAAGGTGGACAACCAGCAGAAGGTGGACCGGGTCCGGTGGCCGCCAATAGCGCGGCAGCGCCCAGCACCGATGCCGTTGCTGAAGGTGGTGAGGGCGTGCAGTCCACCGAGGGTGACGGCGAGAGTGAAGAGGACGACGACGACGATTACGAAAACGCCCTGTCGCTGGCCGCGATGGAAGCCGAGCTGAAGCCCAAAGTGCTCGAGACCTTCGACAAGATTGCCGGCAACTACAAGAAGCTGCGCAAGCAGCAGGATCGGATGATCGAGCAGCAAGTGGCCGGTGATCAGGCCTCGGGTGCGCAACAGCGCGCCTACGAAAAACTGCGCGAAGAGATCATCAATGACGTTAAGAGCCTGTCGCTCAACAACAACCGTATCGAAAGCCTCGTCGAACAGCTCTACGCGATTAACAAGCGTCTTGTTAGCTATGAGGGCCGGTTGATGCGGCTGGCCGACGCGCACGGTATTCCGCGCCAATCCTACCTGGATGAGTATTTCGGCAACGAGCTTGATCAGACTTGGCTCGAACGCATGTCCAACAAGGGTAAGAAGTGGGCGAAGTTCATTGATGGTGAGCGCGAACAGATCGACCGCATTCGTGGCGAAATCCACGAACTCGCCAGTGAAACCGGTCTGGAAATTCCTGAATTCCGCCGCATCGTTCGGGCCGTGCAGAAGGGTGAACGGGAAGCCCGGCAGGCCAAAAAGGAAATGGTCGAAGCCAACCTGCGTTTGGTGATCTCGATCGCCAAGAAGTACACCAACCGCGGCTTGCAGTTCCTCGATCTGATCCAGGAAGGCAACATCGGTCTGATGAAGGCGGTCGACAAGTTCGAGTACCGCCGCGGCTACAAGTTCTCGACCTATGCGACGTGGTGGATCCGGCAGGCAATCACCCGCTCCATCGCCGACCAGGCACGCACCATCCGTATCCCGGTGCACATGATCGAGACGATCAACAAGATCGTGCGGACCAGCCGGCAGATGCTGCACGAAATCGGCCGCGAGCCGACGCCGGAGGAACTCGCCGAAAAGCTCGCCATGCCGCTTGAAAAAGTGCGCAAGGTTCTAAAGATCGCCAAGGAGCCGATCAGTCTTGAAACGCCGATCGGCGATGAGGAGGACAGCCACCTCGGCGACTTCATTGAGGACAAGAATGCGCTGCTGCCGATCGATGCGGCGATCCAGTCGAACCTGCGTGAAACCACAACCCGGGTGCTTGCATCATTGACGCCACGCGAAGAGCGTGTGCTGCGCATGCGCTTCGGCATCGGCATGAATACCGACCACACGCTGGAAGAAGTCGGCCAGCAGTTCTCGGTGACGCGCGAACGCATCCGCCAGATCGAGGCGAAGGCGCTCAGAAAGCTGAAGCACCCGAGCCGCAGCCGCAAGCTTCGGAGCTTCCTGGATAACTGATTTTGTCCTGGCGCGCGTTCGGTTCGGGAGGAGTTACCGTTCGTTTTCTAGCGCGCTTAAAACTCTTTTTTTTTAGGGCGTGATCCCTTCGATTAAGCGGACTGGCAACAGTCCGCTTTTTTGCGCGCGATGGCCTATTCTGCTGGTTGTTCTAATGGCGCGGTGTCGAGCAGCGACACGATCACGAAGGCCGCAAGCGACAGACCAATCGTTGCGAAACCTATCACCGGTCCGGAGACGTCCCCGAGCCCCAGTGCTTCCTTCACCGGGCCCAGCCCGGCAATCGCCGTAAAGCCTGCGATGAGGGCGGCGATCGCGCCACGGCGAGTGGCTCTCGGCCAATAGAGCCCGCCCGCCAGTATGACGATGCCCGAGCAGAAATAGATCGCGCCGGAGACCGCGAGGTAATCCCAGATATCTTCATGACCCTGATAGATGAGCCCCCAGTAGAGCTCATAGACCGCGATCACAACGATGCCGATGCGTGTTGCTCGGATCTGGAAACTCGCATCTTCGGTACGTCCGGTCAGAGGACCACAAATGTCGCGGGCGATGACAGACGACCAGCAGAACAGATAGCCGTCCTGGGTCGACATGAAGGAGGCGAACATAACGATCGCCAAGAGGCCAACGAGCCATTGCGGCAAGGCTTCACCGAGCATCACGGCAGTGGCGACCAGATCGCCTTCCTGGCCGAAGCCTGCGAGTTTCGGGTGCATGGCGGCTTGAGGCTCAACTTGGCGGGCGAAGTAGGCAAAGGCCAAAACGCCGATGAAGGCCGGTAGTGCCATGCGGCCCATGAAGACCAGTGACGACACTAGATAGGCGCGTCGCACCGTCGGCTCGTCCTTTATGCACAAGGCACGCGACAATGCCGTCGGCCAAATAGCCGAAGACACAACGCCCGCAACCAGGACCATCCACAGGACGTACGTCAGCCCGAAGCTTTCAGCGGCCAAGGGATCAAACCCGGCATGACCTTTTGCCGCGCTGACAGCGGTCACCGCGTCGCTCAAGGGAACCACCTGAAGCAGGACAACCAGGGCGATGGCCAGCCCAGCAACGATCAAAACGAACTGCAGGACATCCGTGGCGATCACAGAACGCATGCCCCCGTAAGCCGTGTAGGCGACAGCAGTGATAAGCAGCACCACCATGAGCGCGCTGACGCTGGCCGAGCCGCCTTCCAGGCCGAGCATCGCGACGATAAAAAGGGCAGCTACCTTGAGGAACAGCCCCATATTGAGAATACCGCCCAAGGCCATGACAGCACCTCCGAAAACGCGGACATCCTGGCCATAGCGCTGGCCGTAATACTCGGGCACCGTGAGCACGCCAGTGCGGCGCAGAGGAGCAACGACAAATCCCGTCAGGCCGACGACGAGGCAGCCAACCAGCGCAGCGGCGCTTATGTGGAAGGCGGCAAAACCGTCGTTGAAGCCCTTTTGGGCGTTGTAGGCGATGGTGATGAGCCCGATCTCGGTGGCGCCAAGCGTGGCAATCGCCGTGCCGAGCCCAACATTGCGGCCGGACACGAAGTACTCGGCGAGATTGCCTTCAGTGGCGTGTCCTGCCGTGCGGCGCAGAATGAAAACAAGCGCCGCGGCATAAACAATGGCACCGATCGAGAGGCTGGTGATAAGGACAGTCGACATTTGTCAGTTCCGTACACGGACCGTTTTGGCGGGCATGAGCGCGGTTCGATAGCACAGCTTGCGCCCTTGATTGCAACGGACGTGTGCGGGGCGGCTATGTCAACGTCCTTTGCGACTTAGCGAGGCCTTGTGTTGTGGATCTCACCAAGCTCGACCAACCTACTGGATCAGCGCACGGTGGAGCCGTTGGTTGCGATGGTAGACGAGACCCAGTGCGACGCTTCGGTGGTGTTTTGGCTGCACGGGATAGGGGCTTTGCGCCGCTAGCCCACTGCAGCGGCCTTTATCGGACCAACCTCGTGCAACTCATCATCCTCCGCCTTGACTGGGACCGCTTGCGGCAGCCAGTTCTTCTCGGCCTGATGCCAGGGTAGGGCGCGCGGACCGTCTTCTGGATGCAATTCGCAAAACCGGCGGCGGATTTCCAACACGCGGAGACGCTGAAGATACGTGAGGTGAAGCGATGCTCGCAAAGCCTCGGCGCTGCAATCATAGGTTTCGACCGCGCCGTACACGGCCATAAGGCGGAAGTTGTTTTCCACTTTGCCCCGGTCGAGACCTGTGACTTGCTCGATTGCACGGAAGGCTACGGTGAACGGCAGGGGCGCGCGCATGTACTTCACACAGGCATTTGCGAGCTTCAGAATATCGCGGTCGGCCCAGCTGCTCTGACCGATGCTTTCCAGCCAGACTTCGGCAGCAATAGGCAGTTCCTTACAGTCGATCCCGGCGATGCTGGCAAAGCGGATGTGGCGGCGTTCGTCGAACATCGGCTCGTCTCAAAAATCATTGGTGATCACATGAATGAACAGTGTGCATCCTTGTCCATGAAAACAATCTTAACAAATTTATAATTTGCTGTCTGATCGTATTTGCTGATTGCGGGCAACTAAACCGGCGTCACCGGTAGAGATCTGCTCGGGTTGGGGGCAGCGGCGAAGCGCCCTTCGCGTTGTGCGAGGCGAGCGTCTGAAATAGACGCGCCGCACCACGCTGGAAAGCCAGTGAACAACCAGCCAGATAGGCAACCCAGATGCGGTAAGTCTCCTCGCCAACCAGGGCGATTGCCTCCTCGCGCCGGGCGGTCAACCGCTCGCACCAGATCTTGGTGGTCAACTGGTAATGCTCCCGCCAACCCTCGACGTCGTGGATTTCGAAGCCCGCCTGCTCCATCGCCATAATGGTGTGGCCGATGTCATCAAGTTCACCACCCGGGAAGATGTACTTTTGAAGCGCGCGTTGTTCGGCGCGGGCGGAGAAGCGACGGTTCTTGCGCTTGGCACGGCGCGAAATCGCGTGATTGAGGAACAGCCCGTCTTCGGCCAAAACGCGGCGAACGGATTTGAAGTAGAGATCAATGTTGGAAATGCCGATCGCCTCATACATACCGATCGAACAGATCTTGTCGTAGGTGCCTTCGAGATCGGCGTAATCGCGGATCTCGAAAGTAACCTTGTCGGAAAGGCCGCGCTGCTTGGCCCAGTTTTGCGCAAATTCGATCTGGGCTTCCGACAACGTAATACCGTGAGCCTGCACGCCGTAGTTTTCGGCCGCATAACACAAGAGCCCACCCCAGCCGCAGCCAATATCCAGCAGACGATCACCCGGCTTCAGACGCAGTTTGCGGCAGATCATCTCCATTTTATCGTGCTGCGCCTGATCGACGGTGTTGTTCCAGTCGGTGAAATAGGCGCAGGTGTACTGCATGTTGGGATCAAGGAAGAGATTGTAGAAATCGTTGCCGACGTCGTAGTGGAACTTGATAAAGTCCTTGTTCTCGGCCTTCTGTCGTCCTTCCCCACCTTCGTCACCAGAGTAGTCGCGACTTCGCTGCGGCTTTTCGCCAGGCGCCAGCAAGAATGGCCAGAGTTGGCTCAACAGACGCCGCTTGCTTAGTTTTTTTAGCTGCTTGCGGCTACCCCCATCGGCCAGCTGCGTACCCAGATCGATCAGCGTGCCGCCTTCAAAGCCAACGTGGCCGTGCGCATAGTGGCGGATCAGCCGGTCAAGCGTCGGGTGCCTCAGAAGCGATGCTATGACGCCTGGGGAGGCAATCGTAATGGCCAGATCGCTTTTGACATCCGAGCCGAGCGGTACAAGCGTTCCATCCCAGAGGCGGACAGATGCGTCCAAGTCGAGATGGCGGCTGAGATCCTCAACCAGCGCTTTCGCGGCCGCAAGATGCTTGTCGGAGGTTTCTGTCATGTTCGGTATCCCTGTTGTGGCGGGACCGAAGCACAAGAGGCCTGCGCGGGCAACCAGGGTACACCCATGTTGGCCGGCGTAAACTGGGGTTAGCTACAGGTTTTTGCGGTCTGGCCAAAAAGGAGCTTTTTGCCTTCCTCGGTAACAGCTGGACGGCTGCTCCACGGTTTGCCCTTTCCATAAGCAGCAAAAACTGCTGGACGCGCGCGCATGGTTTCAAACCAACGCCGCAGGTTCGGAAACGCGCCGAGGCGCTGCTGCTGGGCCTTCCATGGGACCACCCAGGGATAGGTCGCCATGTCGGCGATGGAGTAATCGCCAGCTAGCCAATCGCGTCCCTGAAGCTGGCGCTCGAGCACGCCATAAAGGCGATTGGTTTCGTTGACGTAGCGGTCCATGGCGTAGGGGATTCTGTCTGGCGCGTATTGCACGAAGTGGTGGTTCTGTCCCGCCATCGGACCAAGCCCACCCATCTGCCAAAAAAGCCATTCCAGGACGGACTTTTTCGCCCGTGTTTCCGTGGGTAGGAATTGTCCGGTTTTTTCTGCGAGATAGACGAGTATGGCGCCCGATTCGAATACGGTGATCGGTGCGCCGCCATCTGTTGGATTACGATCGATGATGGCTGGCATGCGGTTATTGGGAGAGAACTTCAAGAATTCGGGTTCGAATTGGTGTCCGGCCGAAATATCGACCGGCTTGATTGTGTATGGCAGACCGGTTTCTTCCAGGAAAATTGTCACCTTGTGGCCGTTCGGGGTCGGCCAGTAGTAAAGCTCGATCATCTCTGCTCAGTCCGTTTGTTGATTGCGCGCTGCGAAGAAAGCTGCAGATGGCGCGCCGCCTTCCGCATTCCAACGCATCTCAACACATCGTGAAAAGGCGGCACCCCGTGGGGCATTACACGCGCTTCGGGCCGATGTGCTCCTGGCCGCGTTTTTTGGCGAGTTCGATTTGGCGCTGGCGCTCGGCGGCGGCCTGTTTCTTACTGGTGTCGGCTTTCACCTCGCAGTGCGGACAGGGGTGGTCGGCGTATCCGCCGGATGTATCGCCCGAGTGAAATGGTGTGCGGCAGATGGAGCAGAGCTGAAAGGGGCCCGGTTCTAGGCCGTGGCCGACGGAGACGCGCTCGTCGAAAACGAAGCATTCCCCCTGCCACTTGCTCACTTCTGCAGGAACCCGTTCCAGATACTTCAAGATACCGCCTTTGAGGTGAAAGACGTCCTCGTAGCCCATCTCCTTGAGGAGTGCGGTCGCCTTTTCACAGCGGATGCCGCCGGTGCAGAACATCGCGACTTTTGGCCGGTTATCCCTTTTGAGCGTTTTTCTCACCCAGTCGGGAAATTCCCGGAACGACTGTGTTTGTGGATTCAAGGCGCCTTCGAAGCTGCCGATGGCGAACTCGTAATCGTTGCGCGTGTCGACGACGACAACGTCGGGCATCGAGATCAGATCGTTCCAGTCCTCGGGTGCGACATAGGTGCCGACCGTGTGATTGGGATCGATGCCCTCGATACCCATAGTGACGATCTCGCGCTTCAAACGTACCTTCATGCGTTTGAATGGCATGGCTGCGGCGGCCGCTTCTTTCCATTCCAGATCGGCGCAGCCAGGAAAACCGCAGATATGGGCCAGGACTGCATCAATGCCCGAGCGCGTGCCGGCGATTGTGCCATTGATGCCTTCCCGGGCGAGCAAAAGCGTGCCATTGACCCCAACCCCGTCGCAGACTTGCTGAAGTGGTGCGCGCAGGGCTTCGAATGAGTCGAGCCTGGTGAACTTGTAGAGCGCTGCAACGACGACGCCGCGCGCCTTTTGTTGAGAATTATCTGTCATGGGCCATTTGGATTAGCGAGCGCGCGCGTTTTGAGCAAGTGGCGGCTTGGCCAGACGCATAGTGCTTGCTATCAAGGCGGTCCACTGAGACATCTCACTACCGCCCCAAATACGAGGAGACCGCCGGTGAGCGAAATGACGCAAGAGTCCACCACCCGGCAGGCCGCAGCCGCCCTGATCCGCCGGTATTACGACGCCTTCAACACCGGCAACTCCGAGGTCATGCTCGAGTGCCTCAGCGACGATATCATTCATGACGTTAACCAGGGCGAACGGCGGCAAGGCAAAGACAAGTTCAGCGCATTCCTGGCGCGGATGGGACACCACTACGAGGAGAAGCTGGGCGATATCGCCGTGCTGGTCTCCAAGGACGGGACACGGGCCGCGGCCGAGTTCAACGTTTCGGGCAAGTATCTTCAAACCGAACTCGGCCTGCCCGATGCTGCAGGTCAGACTTACAATCTTCCAGCCGGAGCGTTCTTTGCCATCCGAGATGGAAAGATTGCCCGTGTGACGACGTACTACAACCTCACTGACTGGATTGCCCAGGTGGCCGGTTGAGGGCGCTCTCTCAGCCCGGGTTTTCCAAGCCAAGTACGCAGGAGTCTGCATCCGCAATGCTGATTACCGTTCTCAAATGCAAGCTCCACCGGGCAGCCGTCACGGAATGCGATCTTCACTACGAAGGCTCAATCTCGATCGACCGAGATCTGATCGAGGCAACCGGACTGTTGTTGAATGAGCGGGTCGAGATCTACAACATCAACAACGGCAACCGCTTTACGACGTACGTCATCGAGGGTGGCGCCGGGTCTGGTGTCATCGGCCTTAACGGTGCAGCGGCTCGACTCGCCTGTGCCGGCGACAAGCTGATTATCTGCGCCTATGCGCAGATGGAGGAAGCGGAAGCCCGAGCCTGGCAACCAACGGTCGTGGTGGTCGGAGACGATAACAAAATGGAGAAGCCGCGCACATGAGCCTGAGTGTCGACGCCGTGACTGGATCCGCGTTGCAGGACGTTCTGCCCGATTTGGCGCGCCTGCGTATCACCGTGTTCCGGGACTGGCCTTATCTTTACGATGGTTCGGAAGAATATGAGCGGGAGTATCTGGCGAAGTTCATCGCGGCGGATGGGGCCGTATGCATAGTAGCCCGTGATGGCGAAACTATCGTAGGGGCATCAACAGCTTCGCCAATGGCGGAGACGGATGTGGAATTCATCGAACCGTTCAAGAAGGCTGGTTACGATATCGCCAAGGTTTTCTACTGCGGTGAATCCGTTCTGATTGGGGATTATCGCGGTCAGGGCGTCGGTCACAAATTCTTCGAGGGGCGCGAGGCCCACGCACGACAAGTTGGCGGCTTCGAAATTTCCACTTTTTGCAGGGTTGTGCGGCCTGACGATCATCCTTTGAAGCCGGTGATTTATCGCCCCCTGGATGGTTTTTGGCGCAAACGCGGATACAGCCCTGTCGAAGGACTTTTGGCCGAATACGCCTGGAAGGACATCGGCCAGAGTGACGAAACGACCAAGCAACTGCAGTTTTGGACAAAGCCACTGTAGGCCCTCAATGACAGCGCCAAACACCGTCAAAGTCGCCGCCGCGCAGTATCCGCTTGATCCGGTAGCATCGCTGCAGGAATGGCGCGACAAGGTCGCCTCATGGGTGGCCGAGGGCGCCGATACGGGCGCAAAAATCCTCATGTTTCCTGAATATGCCTCACTTGAGCAAGCGATGGCTCTTGGTCGTGAGGTTGCCCAGGATCTGTCGGCGACGCTGAAGGGTGTCGCGGAACTGGCTGGCGAGCGGGTCGCATTTCACGCTGATCTCGCGCGCGAACATGATGTCCATATCTTGGTCGGCAGCGGACCGGTGCTGCGCAATGACGGCCGCTATTGTAATGCGGCGCAACTTGTCGCGCCGAACGGCCGTGTCGGCGAACAGACCAAGGTGATCATGACGCCGTTCGAGCACGACTGGGGCGTTAAGGGCAATCGTCGTGGTCAGTTAAAAGTTTTCGACACGGAACTTGGCCGTATCGGCATCGCGATTTGTTACGATAGTGAGTTCCCGCTGCAGGTACGCAGCCTGGCGGCGGCAGGCGTCGAAGTCCTACTGGTTCCATCCTGCACGGAACTCGTATCTGGCTATCACCGCGTACGCACGGGCGCGCGAGCAAGAGCGCTTGAAAATCAAATCGCCTGCATGACCAGCCCGACGATCGGCAATGCGACCTGGTCGCCGGCTGTCGACCACAACGTTGGAGCGGCAGGCGTCTTTGTCCCGCCCGAGCACGGTGTGTCCGATGACGGGGTCCTGGTTGAGGGGCAACTCAACGAACCGGGGTGGGTGTTTGCGCGCATTGATTTCGCGGCCCTGCGGGCGTTACGCTCGGGCGGTGAAATGCGTAACTACCTCGACTGGGATCTGCAGTGCGGGGCGGACCAGCTCAACGCCGAGGCCGCGGTCGAGATCTTTGACATGAAGGGCTAAACCACACCGCCGGCGCGGTCCGTGTCTGATCTTGGACGCCGCGATTAGAGCATGGAGCGCTTGCCGACGTACGGCCGGTCCCAGTGCACAAACCGGCCTTGAGCATCAAAAAAAATCCGCAGCTGAGTACTCGAAAAGAAGAGCTTATGCGCCGGGTGCAGTTCGGGGTGTTTTCTGGCTCCATCGAATTCGAAACAGATCAGCTGTTTCGACATGTGCTGCCAGCGCATGCCGCAGACGTTTGAATCCTCGATCAATCGGATGACACGCCGTTTTACCGGCTTGGTATAGAGCCAATCGAAGTGGCAGATGGTCATAAGATCGCAGACGTCATCCAGCTTGCCTTCAACCTGGATGAGGCGCGCGAACACGAATTCCAGCCCGTGCCAGTAGAGCGCGCTACGTGCGACAGCGTCCTCTGCCACGGCGAGGATCGCGGGCGGGCTCAGGCACAAATTGAGGTTCGCCAACACAGTCGCATTCGCTGCCTCTTTCGCGCTTTGTTCGTCCGCTGTTGACCGGTAGTGGTGTTGCGAAGCAGCGGCACCGCTCTCTGTGAGGGCGCTGCTTGCCGGGGAGTTGTCGAGAACTAAAACGTGCCGGCGGGAAATTCCTGAAGCGCGCGTGGTTGGGACCGGGGCAATGGTCCTCGCCTCCTGGGACGGCCAGCCGAACACTCGCCTGCGCAGCCGCAAAGTCGCACGGCCGATACCGGCAACCACAGCGACAATCAGAAGAATACAAAAGAAGGCTGCGGACGACAGCGTGCTCACAGCATCCTGCCGAAAGCGCCGAAATAAACGCGGCCAATTCCAACTTCTTCGTAGCGGCCAGAAGGGTTTCATGGCGCCTCGTCAACTCATCAGAACTCTTGCCACGCACAGAATACGCCGCAATCCGGTGAAACAACAAGTTCATCAACGCCCTTTGGGAGCCGTTACCGATGGTTTTGTGGCCGAAAGGTCATCAGGGCCAGTGTTGCCGATCAAGAATGCAGCGGCTCTCGCGCCCGAGCCACTTCAGTGGCTCGGGTCGAGATCATCTGCAATATCAAGAAGGATGACGGTCTATGCGCCACAAGCAGCAATAATCAGCGCCTGCATGTTGGACATGCGTAGAGAAAAACCCTCCTGCCATTTTGGATCGGCGGCAATCCGTGCCTGGAACTCCTTTTTGAAACGCTCCTTGTCGGTGAAGTAGTAGAAGGCCATTTCGCGTTCTTCAGCCCCGAACCGTTTGGGATCCTTCAATAGTTTTTGTTCGCACTCGCAAGAATTGGCATGGCGGTTTTGCACCGTCGCGCAGAAGTTGTAGGCGGCATCGAGAAGGCCTTGTTCGGTGTAGCCTTTGGATGCGGCTGGCTTCTCGGCGTTGTCAGCAGCACGCAATACTGCGCTGGCTGACAGCCCGATGTAAAATGCGATAACTGCTGCGAATACGGCGATTTTAGTACTGCTGATCACGGGCGTACTCCTCTGTTGGCGGTGTGCCTTTACATTGGTTGTGTGGTGCCAAGAACGTTGAAAAGCGCACAGTGGACCGGTAGGTCAAGAGACTTGACCTGAATCCCATTCAAGCTCGTTTTGGGAAAAACCGGCGATAGAGCGCAATCGTTGCCGGTAGGATGACGAGCTGGGCGATCAGCGAGGCAAACAAACACACCGCAGTGAGCTGACCGAAAAGCCGCAGTGAGGGCAGATCCGACAGCATGGTGACGCCGAGGCCGAGAGCCAGAACGATGGTTGTCAAAACAACGGCGGGTCCGATGTGGTGAGCCGTCTGGCGCAACGCTTCTATATGGTTACCGCGCCCAACGCCGAGGCGGTCTTCCTCAAGGTGATACCGGTTGAGGAAGTGGATCGTCGAATCGATCGCCAACGAGAAGGCAACGGTTATCGCGACAATCGAGGCAAATTGCAGCCCTTCGCCGGCAGCCCAAAGCAGTGCGCCGGTGGCGAAAATCGGAAACAGCGACGGTAGAACGCTTGTGACACCGGCAAGCACTGAACGCAGCGCAAATCCCAAAAAGATGAAGATCACGAACATGTCGCCGACGAGGCCCCAGTTCAACTCGCGGATCAAGGTTGCGGAGTTGCGGGCGGCGATCGCAGGCAAACCCGTGACGGAAATGCGGTACTCGGGGTGCGCGGTGCGAACGGGATTGAGCTCTCTATCGATTTTTTCAACCACGGGCAGGATTTCGCTGGCGTCGATATCAGGCAAGCGGGCAGTGACGAGAACAGCGCGTTCGTCTTCTGATATGAAGCGACGCACGAGATGTTCTGGCAAGATCGAAACGTAACGCTTGACCGTCTCGACGCTGTCGTCTCCGGCTTCTGCAAGCCAACGGCGAAGACTGTCGATTGACCAAACGTTGCCAAGTCCGGCACGCTCTTCAAGGATGCGATGAGCATCGGCGATCGCCTGCAGCGTTTCTGCATCATAGAGCGCCGCTGGCTGAGTGCTGTCTGAATGACGTTGCGGCAGCTCGATCATCACGTGAACCGGATTGGCGCCAGTCAGTTTCTTATCGAGCCGGGCCGAACCGGCAAGAGCTTGCTCCTGATCCGGCACTTGGTCGGCCAGCCGGTATCGCGGCTCAAGTTGTGAATAGGCCCAACCAGTCCATGCGACCGCAGCAACACCCAGCACTGTGAGAATAAATGGGCGGCTAGCGCTAAGGCCAACGATCTGATCCGTCACGCGCTGTAGAAGGCCGACGCCACCGCGCTCGTCCTCTGGGTGGGCGAGTGTCTTCGTCTCCTTGCGAACCAGCAGCACGGCGAGTGTCGGCACAACCACGGCGACAGCGATATAGGAGATGCCGACCGCAATCAGTGCCGCCCGTCCGAACGTCTGGATCAGCGCTGACTGGGCGAGGGACAGCGAGAGTATCGCTATCGCCGCATTCATCGCTGTCAGGAGACACGCCGGCGCAACGTCGAGGACCGCGGCGCGGGCCGCAGCAAAGCGGCTCTCACCGGCCATGACCCCACGACGGACGGCAAGCACGAGGTGCATGGAATCAGAGAACCCCTGCACCAGGATCAGCGGGGTGATGACGTTGATGAACAGGTTGAGGCGGAAATCAAGGGCGCCGATGACGCCCAGCGTCCAAAGGATCGCTATCGCTGGACCAGCGACCGCTATGAGCGTCAGGGACAGCCTCCGGAAGAACAGATAGGCGACGATGAGACCGACCAAAAAGCCAAGCCCGTTGTAGACGAGGCGATCACGCTCGACAGCGTTACGGATCTCCAACTGCATAACCGGAGCACCCGTGAACTGCACGTTCAAGCCCGAGCCGGCAAGCGTTGCGTTAGCGGCATCACGCAACCCGTAAACGACCTGGCGCAAGCCCTGCTCGGCAACCACCTGCCGGTCGAGCGAAATCACGATCAGCGCCAACTGGCCGTCATCGGAGAGGAACTTGCCTTTGACGATGTCGTTGTTGCGCAAAGAATTGAGGATGGCACTGAATGCGGCACCGTCGCCGGGGAGTTCGTCTGGCACAATGGGGGCGGCGTAACCGTTTTCATCCGGCTTGCCACGTGCCGACAACATGGACACTAGACCACCGACGCCATCGGCAAGCTGCAGCTCGATGGTTGTGTCCGCGAACCTTTTCAATGATTCGCGGGTGAGCAGGTCCTTACCTTCAACGACAATCAGTACATCGTACTCGCTTGACGGGAAAAGCCGGTCGATTGCCTCGTACTGGCGAAACTCCTCCGTGTCGGTGCGGAACAGCTCGGAAAGGGAATCATCGACCTTGAGAAGGGACACCCCGTAAACGGCCAGAACCGATAAAACGAGAATCACCAATGCCGATAGGTACGGGGCCGCCAGCGCGACAAGACCGAGCTTGTCGAGACCGAATGAAAACCGGAATGAGCGGCGCTGCTCAACTGGTCTCGCCGTCGTCATTCTGGTCGCTCTCCCCCCAGCACATGATCCCAAACTGCGTTTTTCAAGGGCCGCACTCTGCCCATCAGCACGCGATTCTTTTCATTCTCAATGGAAACTGTTTCGCCTCTTAAAGAACTTTTGGCAATCTCGCGACCGAGTTGTCCAGACTTTGAATGCTCAGAGGCAACCGGAAGGCAACTTGTTCAAGTGGGCTTCAAACCTTTTTTGGGTGGCTTGAGAAGGCCCCGTTGATAGCGTAAAATCACGCTTCACGCCGGAATTCGGAGTTTTCAAGCATGGCCGTGGCCTCCAAGACACTTGATGTGAAAAGCCTGACCTGCCCTCTCCCTGTGCTGAAGGCGAAAAAGGCGATGAAAGACGTGCCGCGTGGTGGGACGCTGGTAGTGCTGGCCACGGACCCGCTCTCGGTTGAGGATTTCAAGGTCTTCTGTAAGGCAACAGGCGCCACGCTACTTGAGCAGGAAGAAGCGGGCGGCGTATTCCGCTTTTTGATCAAGAACGACGGTTGAAAAGTAGATTGGTTGTGGACTGCTTGACAGCCCGATACCAACACCTCATCCACGGCAACTTCGTTTTTCAGCACCTCGATTCAGCAGTGCGGTCTTAGCGCTTGTTGATCAATAAATACGGGCGGTTAGCTCAGCGGTAGAGCACACGCTTCACACGCGTGGGGTCACTGGTTCAATCCCAGTACCGCCCACCAATTAAAAATCATACTAAACAACTACTTAGAGAATGTATTGAGCTTGCGTGTCCCGCCCCCTCGTTATGGGCCACTTCGATGTAGAGTTTCCGGAACGGTGAACTTGACCCCGTTCTTGGACCATTCGGAGCTAGAATTTTCCGGCTCTATCGCTCATGGCGGGCTCGTTGCCGGTGAGCAGGTCACTTCCGTGATGACTGCCGAAGCGAACATTGGTCTCTCCTCTATCATTCGCGTTTGCATCGGCTCACGCGACGGCATCGTCACATTGCTGCGCAACGCAGGATCGGGGGCTTCCTCATCTCGCTCTATTTTGCGTGGGGCCAACGTGAGCGTCATATCGTCGACCCATCAGAGAAGTGGTGATCGGGCCGCCGGGCAGCCAATGGAAAGGCCGTCACAACTTGATCGGATTTTCCTTTCAACCCAGCGCGAGGTTCCGGGCTGGAGGTACCGGGCGCTCGATGCAACGAAGCGCAATGACTCGAAGATTTTTACCGACGTAGGGCATCTCCTCACTGCAGCCATAGTGTGTGAACCGATGCCACCCGCTCGACATGAGTGACCAGACAACAGCACGGCTCCATTCCGATATTGTGCAGGATAAAGAACGCCGCGCTTGGGTTGGCTGGTACACCGGGCCAGCGTTATGCACGCCCCGCCGCAGCTACGTACGCAAGTGCCTGACGGCATCAGCGGATTCGCTCCCTTCGGCGGCGTACATTGAAAGTTGCGGCTCATCCATCAAAATGGCTTCTTCATAGGTCCCATAACCGTTGAAGTGTCCTGCCAAGGCGCGGCCATATGCGCCGACGCTGCCGATTTCGATATAGTCACCCTCGCTAATGCAATCCGGCAGCAGAAAGGGGCCTGGCATGTGGTCGATTGAATCACAGGTCGGTCCCCAGAGCTCGAAGGCTCCGAGGGGGGCATCCGCTTCGACATGCTGGGACACGAGCCGCGCAGGAAATACGAAACCGAGGTGCGCAGCGTCGAACAGCGTGCCGTAAGCGCCGTCGTTGATGAAGAGGTTTTGGCCGCGGCGCGCATCAACGTGCACGATGAGGCTTTCGGCCTCGGACACCAGCGACCGGCCCGGTTCACACATCAAGCGAATGTTTTCGCGAGCTGGCAGGGCCTCTATACCTGTGTTGATCGCGGCCATGAAGTCTTCCATCGGCGCCGGTTCGCTGTTGGCGTACCGCGAGGGAAAGCCGCCACCCACATCAAGGACATCGATCACTACACCTGCTTGGACAATAAGGTCGCGAACCGCCTTTAGCGCCATGACAAAAGCGTCCGGTGTCGTCGTCTGAGAACCGACGTGGAAGGTGAGACCAAATTTCGCCGCGGCCTGACGCGTTTTGATGAGCAGCTTGGTGGCCGGTTCACCGGTAATACCGAACTTGTGCTCCAGAGGGATTAGAGAGTTGATCGCAGGCACGGCGACTCGCACGAACAGTTTGAGATCGCGTGCACCGTCGGTTTCCTGAAGGATCTTTTCCAGTTCGTCCTCACCATCGAGCGAGAAACTACGGACGCCAAGTTCATAGGCACGACGGATAGCGCCGCGTGCTTTAACCGGGTGCATAAAGTGAAGTTCGGCGTCGGGGATTGTTGCCGCATCCTCGATCTCGGGGAGAGAGGCGACGTCGAAGTGACGGATGCCGGCGCCGTACAGCGCGCCGATGAGGAAGACGGAGCTATTGGCTTTATAAGCATAGGCGATGTCGCCGTCGAAGTTCTGGCGGAACCAGCGAGCCGCACGTCCGGCCGCGTGCGGCCTCAACGCCAGCACCGGTTTCTCGGGACGGCGCGCCTTAATCAGCGCAGCGGCACTTCTGTATCGTTGCATCGCATGGGGCCTCCGCCGACCGGGTCTTGTCCAACTCGCGCGTGGCACACCGGCGTGCCGTTCCGCTGCCTACTTCGTCCAGACCGAGCAAGTTCGCCTCGGATCCCACTCGGCGCGATCCGAGACGGACTGGCTCTTAATATAGAACAGCCCTTCGCAGAGGGAGCAGGTCAATAAGACCTATCCGACATCGCGTAAAGACCCATTTTCGGAGAACTCATTGCCGCGGCGTCTATTCCTGGGCAGTGTAACGTGGTTGCTTACTCGCTCGGTCGAATGCCGCTTTGGTTTCACCTGTCGGGTCACCGTCCGTCTTCGGCCGTGCTTCAAGTACGATCGTCGCCCAGGCTTGAGGCAACGGTAGTTTGCTCGACCGATCGGGTAGAGGCTTGGCGCTGCCGCGCCTTTTTCGACGGCGCTTTGTTTTTTTTCTGGGCTTGCCGACCTGCTTGCGCTCCGCCTCGTCGGCGAGTAGCGCTTTGTTGAGGTGGCTGCGCCAATCGCCCAACAGGGTGAAGCGATGCAGTTTGAAATCGTGCCCGACACCCGGTGGATTTTTCCGCTCGCCGGCCATGCAGATCCCGACGATGGCATCCTTGCCAGGCACAGCGGCGCGCAGAATGAAGCCATCCTTATTGCCGGGCACCTGGATTGTGCGGCCCGCCGGTAGCCGGTTGTCTAACTGAAACTCATTCGGAAAGAGGACAGCCGCCTGACCGTGAGAGTTGACCGAGATCAGAGTCAAACGGCATGGTGATGTTGCCGCGGCGTTGATCTTCACAACATCATTCTTGGCGTAGCTTTGCTGTTCGGTCCAAAGCGAAAGGCGAAGAGGTACGTGCCTGGGCCTTGGCGCATACCCGTTGGAGTGAGAACTGATCGCGGCGGCAAGCTGGGTGAATTCATCACGGCTCACCAACCCCTGCAACAGGCGCCCGGCGATAGGGCGTAGTTCACCTTCGAGGCCGCGCAAGCGGGAGATTAGAACATTGGTGGGCAGCGCGAGTTCGGCTGCAGCCTCCGTTAGGCTCAGATCGCGCGTGTGTCGAAGTGCCAAGCCGATGACGGGATCATGGCCATCGATCCGCCGTTTGGGATCGATGCCAGCGATTTGTAATGCGACCTCTGCTGCACGCTTGTCATCAGTGCTGATTAGGTCACCAGACCCCGGGCCTCGACGATCCATATTGATTTGGGAAGGCCCCATGAAGTGGCAGCTCAGGCATTGCAGGCCGGCTTGCCCCGCATTCGCCGCTGCGACGGTTTCCGGCAAGACGCTCTTATGCACCGCTGCTCGGCGCGAACCATGCCTGCCGTAAAGCGCAAAGCCTGGAAACCCGTTGGGCAGCTGGAAGATAAGCCGAGTCTGAACAGGATCGGGATTGGCGCGTTTTGGATTGGTAACAATCGGGGCGGTCTCGGCATCGAAATCCTTGGCCAGCCAGGCGGCGGTCCCCTCTCGGGTAACGTACCGCGAGATGGAACGTAGCGTTCCCGTTACCTCACTTGCCTCGACGGTGCGGCTGGGTGCCTTTTCGGCTTGGGTAAAGCCCATAGCGGCCAATAGTGTTTCGAAATGGCCGGGCAAGCGCAGGAGCCTGTCATAAACATCCGGTTTCATCACCTCCTGCGCAAACCAGTCCGCTGGAAGGACGGGTAGTGGTTTACCGGCCGTGGCCTTGATGAGTTTGTTGATCGGAACCGGGACGGGCGCCTCATAACGCTGCGCGAGCCAAGCCCATTGTTGGGCCGTCCAACCCAGTTGGCTAAAATCAAATCCGAGAACGAGCCCGTTTTCATCAATCGTTTCAGGACGAACCGTACCGGTGTGAAGCGATAGTAGATTGAGTAATTTGGCGACCGCCTGCCGGTAACCTTCGGCCAGCCCGGACGGGCCGGTGTCCGAGCATGGGCTAACGAGGTGGCCTAACGACAGGTAGCGGCGTGTTTCAGCGAGAGAGGGGCCGAAGCGCTCCAGATCCTGCTCGATCAGCCGTGCTATATCTTGAGGCCCGGGATGGGGCTTTAGGCAAACCTCCGGATTGGGTAGCGCCTGTATCCAATCGCGTACGGCCTCCAATTCAGATGCATCTGGTTCGGCATCGGAGCTCAGCTGGCGGTAGACATCGTAGGGCATATGGCGAGTTAGCATCGACAGGTATAGCGGCGATGCATCTGGATAACCTGGCCGGATCAAGTCACGGCGGCGTGCCAGCGCCGAAAGGTCGAGAATGTTCGCGAGGCCTGCAGCAGCAAGCGGATGCCGGAGCTGTTGGTTGTCGTGGCATCGTGCACAGTGGCGTTTGAGCACGGCGGAGGCTTTGGACGTTCTCTGTTCAGCTAATGAGCCTGGATCAACAACCGATTGGACTTGCAGAGCCCTCTGCACGCGTTCCGGTGCTGGCGGCACAACTTGCCCAAACGCTGGGGCGTTCAATGCGAACACGAGTGCGCCACCACAGAGGAGGCCGATCATTCGATGGCACAGCCGACGCGTGCGTTTGACTGTCAGCATCTCAAGTCTCCGGCGCGCGAAATTCTGAATCTCTGGTTCCACTGAGATCTGGAATAACGATATCCGCATGTGGGCGCTAATCCTGCCGGCGCACCGCAATGTTCCACCAGCCCCCACCATAACAGATCATCTGCGCCTGCAGTTGGTTCAAATCGTATTGTTTTGGAGTAAAGATAAATTTTTATTAGTATTCCCTAACAAAAAGTAAAAATTAACACTTTGGCGTTACCTATATTTTTGCGGCAAACTTTACTAACGAAAAATTATCCCTTACAAATTCTGCATAGCGAGCCAACAAGGACGGGCCAGGTAATTCAGATGGATTTACAGACTGCAAAAATTGCCAATCGACGCCTCCTCAGGGTGGCTAGAGCGGCAACGCTAGTCTGTTTCGCCCTCGCCGGAATGTTATTGGCTCTTTCGCTCCAAACTGACCACAAGACCGGTCTCCACGGCGAGGGCGTCGCCCTCACCATCGATCGTGGCATCCGGGCGCTCTGACACACTGTTTTCTGCTGCCGACACTCCTACCCATGAACTGGGCCCCTTCTTCTCCCGAAGGGGCCTCTTTCTTTTCTATCGAGCCCATTGACTAGGGCATGGGGATTTCGTCCTCGGCATTGGGGACGCTGTAGCCTCTGCGAACGGCCGGCCGCTTGGCGATAGCGAGATACCAGCGCTTCACACTCGGATATTCCTCTAGATCAATCTCCTGCCATTCGAACCGGCTGGCCCAGGGCCAGGTTGCAATATCCGCGATCGAATAGTCACCGGCTAGGTATTCAACCTCTTGCAGGCGGCGTTCGAGGACGCCGTAGAGCCGCGCGGTTTCAGAACCGTAGCGCTCCTCGGCGTAGGGGGCCTTGCCACGGTTGTACTTGAGGAAGTGGTGCGCCTGGCCAAGCATTGGTCCGAAGCCGCCCTTCTGCCACATCAACCACTCAATGGTGCGCCAGTGCGCCTCGCCCTCGGCCGGCCAGAGCTGGCCAGTCTTCTGTGCCAAATACATTAAAATCGCGCCCGACTCGAAGATGGATAGACCTGTTTCCTTGTCGATGATCGCTGGGATGCGGTTGTTGGGGCTTATTTTCAGGAACTCAGGCGCGAACTGGTCGCCCTTCATGATGTTGATAGGGAAAGCTTCATAGGGCAGACCGACCTCTTCTAGCATGATCGATGCCTTACGGCCGTTCGGTGTTCCCCAGGTGTAGAGCTCAATCATCATCAGCCTCTTTTTTTGTTGCGTATGCTCGCTGCCAGTTCCGCGCCCTCAGTAGATACGGGTCAGCAGAACCCAAGCCGTCACCGTAAAAGGGGACAAGACCGTAGAGATCAAGATGGCGGCGTTCACGAATTTCGGCTCGCGATTGTACTCGGTACAAAACAGCGCCAACAGAATGCCGATCGGCGTGGCGGCGGCAACCACCAGGAGATCGGTCAAGTCTTCGGGCATTTGCATAAGGATCGCCAGCCCCCAGGTCACCGCCGGCGCTATGATCAGCTTCAAGACCAGAACCAGACTGAGCCGACCTGGCATGACAACGCCAGCCGTTCGGGTCGCCAGTTGTGCACCCATGGCAAACAGTGCCAGCGCTGGAAACGTGGCTCCCAGTAATTCGATCGGAGTCGCCACGGCGTGCGGCAGACGGATTTCCAATGCACGCAGCGTCAAGCCGATTATCACGGCTGGAATTATCGGCGTCTCAAAGGCCGGACCGATGCGCGAAAGCAGGCCTTGGCCGGTGTTACGCGGCGCCAGCAGCCAAGCGCCGACGGTGACCATGAGGATAGTCATCAGCGCCGTCACTACCGACTGGTGCAGGATGAACTCCGGCGGAAACGCTAGTTGTACCAGCGGAATGCCGTAGTTGCCGACGTTAGCGTAGACGGTCGCCATGGCCATCAACGGACCGAAACTCCGCGGCAACCCCATCAGATTGGAGGCGAGCCAGCCGATCGGGATCAGGACCAGAAACTGCACAAGCGTGAAATAGGCCACCGGCCAGATCTCGCTGACCGGCTGCTTGGCGCTGGCGAGAAAGTGCAACAGGAAGCACGGCATGATGACGAACACCAGCAACCGGTTGATGCTAGCTACGTCGAGTTTGATACGCGCCTGCATCACGTAACCAAGAGCCGCGATAGCGACGATCGGTAAAGTGACGTTGACGGCGATGTCGATAAATAGGTCCAAGCGGGCGGCCTCAGACGACGGTCATCAGAGCAAGGTCGGTATCGCCAGGTTTTGCACCCGCCGCTGTCAGCATGGCGTGCACCTGTCCACGGTGATGGGTTTGGTGGTTGAACATATGGGTGATGCAGGTCCAGCGTGGCTTTTTCAACTCGCGGCCGATGGCGCTGGAAAACAATGTGAGGTCACCGGCGAGATCGGAGTCGGATACACCGGCGGCCCAATAGACAATGACCTTGTCGAACCACAATTGCTCGCTTGCAAGTGTCGGCCAGTCCTCGAACAGGGCAACGGATTCTGGAACGCCTACTTGCACCGGCATAGCCGTTCCCGCGATGCGGCTCATCCACATCATGCCGGCCCAGATCAGATGGTTGAGGGTCGCCTGGATTGCATCGAAAAACGCCCCTCGTTTGTGGCGGCGCTCGGTCTCGCTGGGTCCACTTGCAGCAGCATATTGGTTGTCGTTTTGCCAAGCGTTATAGGCGGCCATCTGGCGAACGTAGGTCGGTGAGATCATTGCGAGGGTCCCGTAAGCTGAGCAGACCTTCTAGCACAGCTCAAGCACGTCACCTCGTTCGAGGATCGATGGGAGTTATTGCTCCTTGGCGAATTTCGTATCCGCGGCCTTGTAGAGCCTCGCCGCCTCCCGCAAAAGATAGAGACCAAGGAACGCGACGAGCACAAACGCGGCAAACCCGATCCAAAGCATCGTGTAATAAAGGAGGGTCCAGGCCAGACCGTCGAAGGCGTGGGAAATGAAACTTTTGATGGCTCGCTTCATGAGCCTCGACTCGGCAAGCAACAGCTTGACCGTCACAAACTCGTTCTCGGCGTCAAAGTCGCCAAGGCTGACACCGAGCCCCTGGATTTGCTGTTCGAGAGAGAATCTGCTGCTCAAGCTCGATCATCGCACGGATCTCGCCATCTCTCTGCTTGAGATCGGTCAGCGCGGTGCGGGTCTTTTCAAGCGCCCGGCGTTTCGCCTGAAGGTCGCGGTATTCATTGGTCTTATCGGACTTATTGATGGTGAGCCGGGTCAACTCGCCAAAGGCTTGAACCTTCTCGACGAAGGCATCGAACAGATTAGGGGCAACGCCGATCGCAAGTTGCAGGGTTCGATATCCATTGAGACCCTGACGCTGTTCGTATTGTATCAGCGCATCGTTTTCGCCGATCAGGCGGCGGATGCGGGCCTCCTCCTTTTCAAACTCGGTGGATCGCAGCCCGATATTCGCGACCTTTTCGTACTTTTGATCGGCGCCGGCTCCAATGGCCGGGGCCTGAACAGAAACCGCGCGTTTGCGCTTGTAAGATGTGTAGTTTTTGATGCCCTTGCCGAACTTCCAGCTCGCTCCGTCGAAGGCATTGCCCCGATGCAAGACCACCGGTTTATTTGTTTCGCTCCAGACCCCGTAACCCAGGCGGAGCAAGAAGAGTGCGATGAATCGGGCAACGAAAACGAGAAGTGGCTGGCGCATGCGGAACAGCATGTCAGGGCTCTTTGCATGATGAAACGTGTCGGGAGCTTCGTTGACAGCGAGTTACGGAGAGCCTTGGGCACGAATATGGAATGAGGTACTGCACGGTAGCTATTAAAAGGAGCCGCTTTATGACTGAAAGCGAGTTCAACAAGTTCTGCGCCTCATTGCCCCATACCCACCACATTATGCAGTGGGGAGGGGCGCAGGTTTGGAAAATTGCGGGCAAGGTCTTTGCTATCGGTGGTTGGAATGACGAAAGCGAGAATCTTTTCGTCACCTTCAAATGTTCGCCATTGAGTTATGAGCTCTTAAAGAACCAGCCAGGCTTGCGGCCCGCGCCGTACCTTGCCTCGCGAGGCATGAAGTGGATCCAGCGCACGGGGCCCGAGATAATGGACGATGCCACACTGCAGGACTACGTCAAGGCGAGCTACAAGCTAGTTGCACTTGGATTGCCAAAGAAGACTCAAAAAGAGCTGGGCTTGGTTCTTGAGCGTTGAGTTCTGAGCCATGGTTGAAACGATCGCGTCGGAGAACGAAGAATTAGCAAAGTCCAAGACAGTTAGTGGTGGCAACGAACAAAAACGAATAGGATCGGTTTGTCTCGCAAACTGCGTAGGAAACTTCGGTCAGACCCTGATGCCTGTTGCTGGTGATGCATCAGCGACCGATTAGTTCGAACGACAGCCGATCACGGCGATAGGATTTCACATTGCAATAGCGGTCGAGACGTGGCGCCTGCCCTCTCATAACTACAGCCTCCTGGTCGGCGGCCACATTGCCAGAAACCGGATAGGCTACGCGTCCGCAACGCTTGGAGAAAATGTAAGCTGTTCCGGAATAGGTCATCCGCTTGCGGTTGCCCTCGAAGACAACGTCGCCCGGCCTGGCACCCTGCCGTACCATCCCGGGGCGCGGCTCTTCGTAGACAAAGCGGCGCATGTTGCCTTCAGCTTCCAGCCTCATGACCGAACCGTTGTGGTTCCATAGCGTCGCGCCGCGGGAGCGACCCGGGCCGCCACCGTGCTTACTGCTGTTGCTGAATGTCACGACTTCCCGCTCGCAATTGTAGGCCGCTGGCAATCCGCTCGAGGCGAATTCACAGCTGGCCATCGTGTCAATAGAGCTGCCGCGATAATCGAAACGGATGCGCAATGTTGAATTTCTGCTCTCGAATCCGAAGCGCTTACCGCGCGACACACAGTAGCCGCGGCGCTCTGAGGTCTTGGTCTTGTCCAGGATTTCGAAGTCGATCGGTTTCTGCCGCTGATCCGACTTGGCGTAAAGCATATCTTCGTGGATCTCGAAGCGCGGGTCTGCGGTGGTGCACGTGTTATAATAATCGCCCGCTGTTGCCGGAACAGCATAAACCATGAGCACTGTGAATGCCGCAGCCGTCGCGGTGAATTGCATCATAAATCCTATCCTCCGAGACCCAAATCTAGCGCGGATTGAGTAAATGCTGCTCATTTCAAAGAATACCTCCGTTGCAAATTATCAACGGAACTGCAAGGCCTTGAACCTTCTGTATTTCCCTTAGCGGCGACTAAAGGCCTTGCAATTTCGGCGCTGGCATACCAACCTAAAGTCATTCCGAGGGGCGCTGCGCGCACGCAGCTGAGATTTGCCTAAGAGCGGGCAGAGCACCCTTCAGACCTGATCCGGATCATGCCGGCGGAGGGACGGAGCGTCATGATTGCCACCGAACACGGACTGACACTCTGCATCGCCATCGCGTTTGGCGCATACATGCTGGCGGCGGGGGCCGGTGGCATCATCGACCGTTCGCGCTGGGGTGCGGTTCTCCAAGAATTGCGAGCGAGCCAAGGCCTGGCGTTTGTCGCCGGTGTCGTCACCTTCACGCTCGGCGTGGTGGTGATCCTCGTCCACAATCACTGGTCGGATCCGCTTGCCGGTTTTATCAGCCTCGTCGGCTGGGTTGCCGCGCTGGAGGGCTTGACCTTGCTGGCTTACCCAAAGCTACTTTTGGATCTTTCCGACAGGCTGATGAAACCGCAATTCATCAATGCCTTCATGTCGTTCGCCATTTTACTCGGCGCGCTGCTTTTACTTCTCGGCCTCACAGGCACGAGCCGAGGGGGCTGAAACATGACGACGTCGCAATTCATCGCCGGGCTAATCGGGCCGCTGTTCATGGCGATTGCCGCATTCATGGTGATCCGTCGAGACACGTTTCTGGAATTTGCAAAGGCCGCGGCGAGAGATAAGCCTCTGATCTTTTTCGCGGGAGCGGTTTTACTAGTTAGCAGCTTGGCAATCGTTCAGACGCACAACCTGTGGGTCGCCGACTGGCGGGTTATCATCACCCTGTTCGGCTGGCTTGGTGTGCTGGGCGGCATTGTGCGGATTTTCTCACCGGAGTTCGCCCAGTCGATTGTCGAAAAGATCAAACCTGACCATCCGGCGCTGCTGATTACCGCCGCCGTCTATTTCGCGCTTGGCGCATTTCTCACGGCAAAAGCTCACGCTGTCCTTTAAGCCTAATCGTCGGCGGGGCCGGTCAGCGGTCCTACCCAATAACCCACTTGGGAGAACACAAAGAATGAACCATCACGATAAAGACCTCCGCACACCCGAAGTGACCACCGGACCGTTGGCGGCATCGCGCAAGGTTTATTCTTCACCTGAAGGCCACCACGATATCCGTGTGCCTTTGCGACAAATTTCGCTCACCGATCCCGAGCAGCCAACTTTCAATATCTACGATACGTCCGGACCATACTCTGAATCGGATGCTGTGGTTGACGTCGAAAGGGGACTTCCGGCGCTGCGCGAAGCCTGGATCAAGGAACGCGGCGGCGTTGAGGCATACCGGGGCCGGGAGATCAAGCCCGAGGATAATGGCAACGTTTCAGGCAAAGCGCTGGCCCGCGATTTTCCCAACAAGCGGGCACCGTTGCGTGGCCTTAACGGGCATCTTGTCACGCAGTTCGAATTCGCCCGGGCCGGCGTCATCACCAAGGAGATGATCTACGTCGCGCACCGGGAAAACCTGGGGCGCCAGCAGATGCTGGAGCGGGCGGAGGCCGCCATTAGTGACGGAGAGAGTTTCGGTGCCGCGGTCCCAGCTTTCATCACGCCCGAATTCGTGCGCGATGAAGTGGCGCGTGGACGAGCGATTATCCCAGCCAACATCAATCACCCCGAGTTGGAGCCGATGGCCATCGGCCGCAACTTCCTGGTCAAGATCAACGCCAACATCGGCAACTCGGCAGTCACCTCTTCAGTGGAAGAGGAAGTCGAAAAGATGGTGTGGGCGACGCGCTGGGGCGGCGACACCGTCATGGACCTGTCGACCGGTCGCAACATTCACAACACACGCGAGTGGATCCTGCGCAATTCGCCGGTACCGATCGGTACGGTACCGATCTATCAGGCGCTCGAAAAGTGCGATGGCGACCCCGTCAAACTGACTTGGGAGATCTATCGCGACACGCTGATCGAGCAGTGCGAGCAAGGTGTCGACTACTTCACGATCCATGCCGGCGTAAGGCTGGCGTATGTGCCGATGACGGCCGAACGGGTAACGGGCATCGTCTCGCGCGGTGGTTCGATCATGGCCAAGTGGTGCCTGGCCCATCACAAGGAGAGCTTCCTTTACGAGCGCTTCGAGGAAATCTGCGAGATCATGCGCGCCTATGACGTTTCGTTCTCGCTGGGCGACGGGTTGCGTCCGGGCTCCATCGCGGACGCCAACGACCGGGCGCAGTTCGCCGAGCTGGAGACGCTGGGCGAACTGACCAAGATCGCCTGGGACAAGGGCTGCCAGGTGATGATTGAAGGCCCTGGCCATGTGCCGATGCACAAGATCAAGATCAACATGGACAAGCAGCTGGCCGAATGCGGTGAAGCGCCGTTCTATACGCTTGGCCCGCTGACCACCGACATCGCGCCGGGCTACGACCACATCACGTCCGGCATCGGTGCGGCGATGATCGGCTGGTTTGGTTGCGCCATGCTTTGCTACGTGACGCCGAAGGAGCACCTTGGTCTGCCCAACCGCGACGACGTCAAGACCGGCGTCATCACCTACAAGATCGCGGCACACGCGGCGGACCTGGCGAAGGGGCATCCGGCGGCGCAGCTCCGGGATGATGCCCTGTCCAAAGCACGGTTTGAATTCCGCTGGGAGGATCAGTTCAACCTCGGGCTCGATCCTGATACGGCGGTGGCCTACCACGACGAAACGCTGCCCAAGGACGCGCACAAGGTGGCGCACTTCTGTTCCATGTGCGGGCCCAAGTTCTGCTCGATGAAGATCACCCAAGACGTACGCGATTACGCGGCCCAGCAGAAGGCGCGCGAGACCGAGCAGGCCGTCGAAATCGCGGAAGAATCAACGCAGATCGATCCGGAGGCCGGCATGGCCGAGATGTCTAGGAAGTTCCGCGAAATGGGTGGCGAGGTTTACGTCGACGCGGATATGGCGAAAACCGCTGCCGCGCCGGAGCGGGCGAGATCCGGAGACCAGGCCGCGGTGAAGAAGAGCAACGAGGCATTGGGTTAGGGCCCTGGTCTATGACAGAGCATGAGGGGCCGCGCGTCCCTCATGTCCCTCGTGTTCCTCAGAATTGCTGCTCAGCACGCTTCCGGTTTGCCCAAGTGGGGGCTTGAATTCTATTGCGTCGCCGCACATATTCAAAAAATCGAATTCTTTGCGTTTTCCTGTCTGCTGTTCTCCACGCAACTGAGCTAAGCTAAAACATCAAAACGTATAGAAGGCCCGCCCGAAGGCCCTAAAGCCATGAGGAAGCAGCCATGACGCACCCTGCCGTCGACTTGTCGCTGAAGCCCGACGTCAAAGGCTTTTTCGACGAGGCCACCCACACCATTACCTATGTCGTGAAGGACCCCGGCTCGAACGCTTGCGCTGTGGTTGATTCGGTCATGGACATCGATTATGCGGCTGGACGCATTACATTTTCTCATGCCGATCACGTCATTGCAGACATCACGACGCGCGGCCTCGAACTGCAGTGGCTAATTGAAACGCATGTCCACGCCGATCACCTATCAGCGGCGCCCTACATCCAAGAAAAACTCGGCGGTAAAATCGGCATCGGCCGGAACATCACGGTGATCCAGAACACCTTCGGCAAGATCTTCAACGAAGGCACCGAGTTCCAGCGTGACGGAAGCCAGTTCGACCGCTTGTTTGATGATGGCGATACCTACAAGATCGGCACCATGACGGCTTCCGTCATGCACACGCCTGGCCATACGCCGGCCTGCATGACGCACGTTGTGGGAGATGCGGCGTTCGTTGGCGATACTTTATTCATGCCCGACAGCGGTAGCGCTCGGGCCGACTTTCCTGGCGGCGACGCTGGAATACTTTATGACTCGATCCAAAAGGTCCTGGCATTGCCGGACCAAATGCGGCTTTTCATGTGTCACGACTATGGGGCGGACGGACGCGCGATCCGTTGGGAAACGACGGTTGCCGAGGAGAAGGCCAACAACATCCATGTCGGCTGCGACAAAACCCGCGAGGAATTTATTGCAATGCGCAAGGCGCGGGATGCCCAGCTGGATATGCCCAAACTGATTATTCCCTCGCTGCAGGTGAACATGCGGGCCGGTCAGCTTCCACCTGCCGAACAGGATGGCAAGACCTACCTCAAGG
>Ga0209013_10000155_pt1 | contig 54757 bp, 42 predicted proteins | sample Cruoilmetagenom2_FD_187291 | JGI IMG/M metagenome (GOLD analysis project Ga0209013, IMG submission 187291) | Oil polluted marine microbial communities from Coal Oil Point, Santa Barbara, California, USA - Sample 2 (SPAdes) (version 2) | ecosystem: Environmental > Aquatic > Marine > Oil seeps ...
GGGGGAGTTTTTATCGATGTGATACCTGCCGTTTTCAGGTTTGGGGATTATAAATCCAGCATCACGAAAAGTTTGGATGTAGCGTCGCGCTGTTCGATCCGACATATCGAAACGTTCTGCAATTTCCTCTATGGTGTATTTTATTCCGCTGGAAAGGAAAACCATTAACTCCAATAACTTTTGGAGTTTGTTGTGTTCAATCATTTATTGGGGATTATGAAATGTATAAAATCTATTTAAAGATATAAAACATTAAACTTAATCTGAAGTACATTCCAATAAATAAATTTAATATCAAGGAACGGAAATTAAATATTTCACACTGTGGTAATACAGAAATATTAAAGATAAATTCATTGTTGCCCTGAGAATTAAGGGATTGTGGAAAATGACTCTTAATTATAAGCATAAACAAATGTTAAATCATTAAATTTTACTTTAAAAATTAATTAAGTTATGGGTGCAAGAATTTATTTTCCATATATGAATAGTGTTTTAGTTATTAAATATCATTTAGTTATGCATTATTAATTCGGCTTGGTGTTTTTTTGTGGTCGGAAAAGTAAAAATATTTGAATCAAACTGGATATATAACTCAAGAGAATATGCTCCTTTATAGTTGATGCGTTAGGTCATTAAAAACTTATACATTTAGCTAATGTTTTTCCAGCAATTACCACAATCGGTAAGGCATTAACAGAGTGTTATTAGATTTTGAGTAAACAATTAAATTTGTCTCAGTCTGAAATGGCAGAATGTTCAGGAGTATCATAGAAAGCTTGAAACGTTTTGAATCTACCGGGAATTTCATTGGAATCCCTTTTAAAACGATCTCACTTAATGAGTCGTTTAGGCAATTTTGAAAATGTATTGCCGCCTAGCGAAGATTAATCAGATATTGAAAAATTGGTTATCACAAAGTGATATTGTATTTACATCACAAAATCGTACTATTTGAAACAAGTAAGTCGAGGAGTTTTCACATTTTTTAACACTTCTTCCAGTTTGTTAACGGGTCTGTTAAATATATTTGTAAGGAACAAAATAATTAGAGATTAGGTTTTTTCATAGATATTAGATTAGGAGTTTTAAATAAAGCTAGACCCGGCACTTTGTCGGGTTTCTTTTTTGGTGATTTTTTAAAAACTCAGTTCCTACATAATTACTTTCTCTGTGTTTTTTCAATTAAAAAGCTCGTAATTATCGACACATATCGTTTATTAGGATATTTAAATCTTTTTAACTTCTTTTTCAAGCTCTTAACAATTAATTATTGTAATTTTAAAATAGTGAAAAACAGTAAGTGGTTTTTTTCATAGATTAAAAGATTTAGGTTAGTAATTAGTGGTTAGAGGAAAACCCGGTGTGATGCCCGGGTTTTTTTCGTTAATTGAGAAATTAAGTATATTTTAAAACAAATGCAATTTCAGTGCGTAATTTAGGAAGACAGTTTTAAGATAAAACGCATTGATTTTTCATAGATTAGATTTAGGGTTCGGGAAATGGCTCGTGTTTTACGCGAGCCATTTTCAATTTTAAAAAATCGGAACAATTTTAAATAAATAATTGAAACACTGCATTATCATTGGTCTTATCATATTACAGGGCAGTCAGCTTATAATGGAACGAATATTTTTACACTATTACATTTTGTAAAATGAACATATTCCGTAGATTTGTATTTATTACGATGTTTAATCAAAATTAAAACTCGAATATTTAAGTCATGAAAAAATCTATTGTATTTATATTTGTTTTGATGGGGTTTACGCTTAGTGCTCAGAATACTAAATTTGAAGTTTTAAAGCAGTTTGTGTCTGGATCCATTAATTTTAAAGCTGAAAGCATTGATCGTGCTCAACCGATATTATCTATTAATGTAATTGCAAAAGAGCAAGCAGATAAAACAATAGATTTAACGAGAGATAATATTGTTAAAGCATTGGAAATTGCCAGATCCTATAAAACCTGCTTTATCACGGTAGGAGTTCATACGATTGTAAGGATTACTAATTTTGATGACTGTAGTCCAAGTGGCGCTTGGGGTGTGTGCATGCCAATGGGTAAAGGATATGTTCAAAAAGCAGGTGTGCTAAATGAGAAAAAAGATTACATCAAAAACATCATTGGTCGTCCGGGAAATCAAACTAGAAAGTTATTTTTATTTAAATAGATACACTTTAGCTTAAAGGGTATACCTGGCTGGTTTAACGCAGCTAGGTTTTATTTTAATTTCTTACTGATAGGAGTATATTTCAAAAGCTACACGTCGATTATTCGCTCTACTTTTATCATCTTTATTTGCTACTACAGGCATATGTTCTCCATGTGGAACGATTAAAATTCTATTGTCGGGCACTCCGTTAAGTGTCAGATAATTTTTTACGGTAATCAATCTTTTATAGGCCAATTCATCATTCGACTTATCGGTTCCAATATCGTCTGTGTGACCATGCATTTTTAGAATGTAGAATTCATTTTCTTTCATGATCTTAATTAGTGTCGCCAATTTTCTTCTGGAATATTCTGTGAGATAATACTTGCCGAACGCAAAATATACATTTTCCAGATGTTGTTCCATTTCAATTCTTTCTTCCTTTTGTTCTGGACACCCACTATTGGCTTTGCTTCCTGGTGTTTCGGGACAAAAATCTTCACTATCAACAACTCCGTCGCCATCAGTATCAATAGGGCAACCTTTATCATCTACGATATAAAATGGAGGAGTTTCTGGGCATTCATCCACCTTGTCTGGCACTCCATCCCTATCTTTATCCGAAAGCTTATCGCTTTTTTCCATGTCTTCCAATTCCTTTCTCAAACGATCAATTTTCTTGTATTTTTCTGCGAGTAAAGTCTTAAGGGTGCTGATATCATTATCTAAAATTCGATCTGGCACCTTTTTCGATTTACCTTTAAGATGGAATCCAATTAAAAATTCGTGATTATTGGAAGCGTATCTACCGGATTTACGAATTCCGATATCATAGGAATATCCGATGGTGAAGTTTTTGAGGAAGTGAATCCCCAGATTTAAACCAAGTGAAAATTCATCGCGATAGTTTATGGCGAACCAACCTTTATTAGCCAATTCAGCAATCAAATTAAGATCATACTGTACAGGAGAATGATTAACATAGCGAAGCATCACGTTTGGAGTAAGCGAAAGGTCTTTTACCTGTTTAATTGGTAATTTGTAAGCTCCGGTAAGAAAAGCATGTCGAATAAGCTGGTAGGAGGATTGTTGAATTCCATTCTGCTCTTCTACTGCATTATTCAATAATTGCGGTACAGTAATTCCGACTGTTAGGTTTTTATGGGTGTAATAGGCTCCCATATTTGCCATAAACTCCGTGTTTTTATAGTTGTTGTTTATTAAGTAGGGATCATTTGGATTAGCTTGAATTTCATTCATATTTAATCTGAAATCTGAAATTCCGGCAGCAATACCAAATCTTAAGAAATGAGCATCTGCTAATTTTAAACGGTAGGAATAGCTCACCAAAGCCTGCGTATTGTTAAAGATACCAACATCATCACTTGTGAGATTAAAGCCAACACCATATTTACTTTCTTTCAGACTAGCATCTGCTGTGAATACATGAATAACTTGTCCGCCATCAAAAGCCATGAATTTCTGATTTCTCATCAGGTAAGCATTGAACAAACCATTTGCTCCGGAGGCTGCAGGATTGTACACAACAGGATTAATGTAATATTGATCTAATAGTGGTACTTGTTGGGCAATAGATTGCGAAAATGGAAAACATGCAAAAATAACTATGCACATTAGGCAAATGAATTTGGATCGATTGAGTTTTGCTTCTTTCATTCCTTTGTGCATTTAATTATTTCCCAAAATAGATAGACTTCCTTTGATTGGCTTCATTTCTTTTGAATCAAATTCAATTAAATAGTAATAGGCACCATTGGGTAAAATGGAACCATTAAAAGTTCCTTTCCAGTCGTTCTGATAAGCTTTGGAGTGATATACTTCTTGTCCGTAAATATTAAATATATAAACCTCAGGATTACCTAAAGTGGGATTGTACAATAGTTGCCAATTATCATTTATGCCATCACCATTTGGGGTAAGTGCGTTGTTTAGAATTACCTCTTTTTTGGTATCAATACCAAGTTCTGCTAGTTCTCCTGCATCAGACGATCTGCAAGCATTTCCATCCACAACTAATACCTGATAAGTTCCTGCTTTTAAATTGCGAAGTTCTAATACGGATTCATCAGTAGTGACTGTTTTGCCTGGATCAATAATATAAGTGAATGGAGCACTTCCACCTGATACAGCTATTGTCAATTGTCCATCGTATCCGGTACTAACATCGGTAGGTATAAGCTGAAGGACAGGATTTGGATGAATAGTATAGTTGGGGTGACTTACTTCTAAATCTTCCTTACAATTTCCAATTGCGATATATAAATTAGAGTTTTGGTTGGGGTAAACATCTTCAAATAACAGACTGTTTCCATCACCTGTTTTGCTATTTATTTCCTGATTGGTATCCTTTAGAATATAATTTACTCCAGATAGGGAAGTTGGAAGTTCAATGTCTATCGATTCACCTGCACAAATTTCGTCCGGAGTACTTAGGCTTTCCAAAGGTAAGGGGTCAAAATTTAGTACAGTGATTGATTTATTTTCATCTAATGGCAATTGATCAGTACAAACACTTTCGTGAGTAAAAACCTGATAAGTGCTATTGTTTGCAGGCTTTTGAATGGGAAAATCAATGGTGGAACCATTTCCTACAATAGGAGGTTCGATATAATTAGTGCCATCAAAAAGCTGATAAAATACATCTGGTTCACTATTCTCCACCGAGAATACCAATTCTTCTCCGGCACAGATGGTATCTCTGTCAGCAATTAAAATTTTATCAGTTGGAGGAGTATGATGTACTGCAACATCTACTGTGTATCTTATATCTATTGGACTAAGGCAATTCTCTCCCATTGCTTCAATTCTATAAGTTGTGGATACATTTGGATTTGTAGGAGCGAAATGCAAGGATTCACTGTTACCATTTAATGGGTCTCCAATAGTAGTATTCCCATCGAATAATTGATAGCTTACTCGAGGATCTGTTGGTGTTAGAGAAACAATTACTGCTTCTCCTTCACAAATAGTGTGTTTATCTATGGTTGGATGTAAATGTTCTTCTGGTTGCAGGCCAACCGATACATAAATACTTTTTTGAAGTGTATCTGAAGTGCCGCAAGCATCGCTGGTAGCAATTACTTGATAGTCGACAGAACGAAAGGGAGAAAATTCAGGAAAAGATAAAGCGTTTCCTGTTCCTGCAATAGGATTTCCTTCAAGATAAGTGCCATCGTATAGCTGATAACTTACACCAATCTCTGTTGTATCCATAGAAATAATTGTTTTTTCTCCCACACAAATTTTGGGTTCCGATATGGATAAATTAATGGTATCAATTGGTAATGGAATAACAACTAATTCAATTGTGTTTTTTAAATCCAACCTATCATTACAAGCAGACATTATGGTTTCAATCGTGTAATTGGTGGTTTTTGTGGGAGAAAGGCTTGCAAAATTCATATTGCCACCATTTCCTGTGGCGGAACTTTGTTCTACGCCTGAGTCGTCTTTCAGCCAGTAAGTCAAGCCAATTTCAGAGTTTTCAACAGTGATAGAAACCGGAGTATTAATACTTTCGCAAATAGGATTTGAATCCGCTAAAATATTTAAGTCAAGATTCGGTCCCGGATGCACTGTGATATTACTGGTGTTAGGGTACAATAATGGACTGGAACAACCAGCACTACTTGCCTGAACTTGCAGAATCTGATTATTTTTGGGTTTCGTAAAAATACTTAAGTCGGCTCCGGTTCCTACATCAGTGCCTAATATACCATCTGTACTTCCAACAACTTCGTAGGTAATCCCCAATTCACTATTTAAAATGCTTACAACAATAACTTCCCCTTCACAAATTTCCTTCGGAGATACATTAAATGAAATGCTTGCTGCTGGTTTCGGATGAACAGTAATATCAACTTGATTATTGATCTGATAGGTAGAACTACAGGCAGCTTTATTTGCATCCACATAATAAGTTGTAGAACTGCTTGGTGTTATGGCAGGAAAAGTCACAGCACTTCCTGTTCCATTTATTGGAGCACTAATTGATTCCAATGCATCTTTTAATTGATAATCTACGTTTGCCTCAGAATTTTCCAATCCAATAACAGTATTGTCCCCTTCACAAATTTCCGCTGGTGTTGCACTCAAATTGATATTCAATTCAGGTAAAGGAACTACCGTGATATTGGGTTTAGTATTCATCACGATAGTAGAGGAACAAGTATTTTTAGTGGTATTAATTTCATAGGTAACCGTACTAGTCGGGTTTACGATAAATTCTATATTGCTGCCGGTGCCATTTAATGCACTTCCAATATTATTAGTTCCATCTGTTAGTTGGTAGGAAACATCTGCTTCCGAAGATTCAATTAGGATATTCACTTGCTCCCCTGAACACGAACTGGCATTATTGGGTGTAATGATTAAGCTTGGATCAGCCTGAGGAATAACCGTGATTTCTTTTGATGCGCTCAATTCTTTAGGAACGGAACATGCGCTGGTTATGGCTTCAATATGGTAGGTGCCTGTGCTTGTTGGATTTAGAGATGGGAAGAATATTGCATTGCCATTTCCACTAATCGACGCACCAATATGATTTGTTCCATCGGTTAGTTGGTAGTTTATTCCTGTTTCAGACTCATCCAAACCTATCGTTACCGATTCTCCCAAACATATCTGATCTTTGTCACTATTTATTGCAATATCAGTTCGTGGCGCAGTATTTACTGTTACTAATATTTTCTGATCCAAATCGAAATAACTTAAACAGTTTTGCCCGAATGCTCGAATAGTATACAATTCAGAGCTAGTTGGATTTAAAGTGAATTGTATGGTAGTTCCATTGCCCGATACGGCACTCCTAATATAAGATGATCCATCAAATACTTGGTAGTTGACACCAAGCTCGCTGGCTGCTACACTTAAAGTTACAGTTTCTCCAGGACAGATATTTGTTTCACTTGCATCTACAATCAAATTTGTTTTAGGACTTGCTGATACATTAATTTCCGCAGTCTGATTTAATTTTAATTTACCAAAACAATTGTCACCACTCACAAAAACCTGGTAGGTTGTATTGCTTGGAGGAGATATTTGTGGGAAACTAATGGAATTCCCATTTCCGGTTATGGATGGTGGAAAATCATCCGGTCCATTATTTAATAAATAATCAAATCCGTTCTGTGAATTTTCTACCGAAACAATAATTCCTTCTCCCTTACAAACAATTGAATTGCTGGTACTTACATTTAAATTCAAGTCTGGGCCTGCATTTACAGTTATACTAACCGTATTACTTAAAGTCGAAGTTTCGGAAGTAGATGTGTTGGTAGCTAGTATGTTGTAGGTATTGGTTGCGCTTGGACTCATGCTGAAACTGATCGGGTTTCCAGTTCCTGATACAGGGGATCCTATATTTGTAGTACCTGTTCTGACTTGATAATCTACGCCGACCTCACTGTTTCCAAGTCTAATGTAAGTCGTTTCTCCTGTACAAAGAGTGTCGACATCTACGCTAACTGATATGGAGTTATCTGGTGCCGCCTTAAGACTTTGCATCTCGAAAGAAAAGGTGTTATTGGCAAAAACATCATTATTAAGAAAAACTAAACTGACACAAAATAGAATTACAGATAACAAATTGTAAAAGTGTTTCATTCAATAGTTTTTAAATATATTTGATTTTCGTACGACTTTTTTACATTAGAATTGGGATCAAAGTATTGTTATTACGGTAGATTCACAATTATAGATTCGTTTTATTTGATGATATTAAGAATTAGTGTGAATTAAGTGTTATTAGGAATATGTAGTTGGTTTTGTTTTTAATATCAGTTGTTTACATCAGTTTTTAAAAAATAAAATGATTTATTTATTCTCGTTAATTCTATGATAAGCATCTAATTGTTTGAAAAGAAGTTGATTATCGCTTCGGTCTAAATTTATATAAAAATTTGACAAAATGAATGAAAAACACGATAAAGGACAGGGTCTGTGTTGTCAACCAAGACTTCTGTCTTGTCAAGCTTTAGATTTTCAGGACTGCTAACTACCGATATATTTTTATACATTTGTTTGAATCAATAACTAGATGGATTTAGCGTATGCATAGTGATAATACATTGGAAATAGAAAAGAAACAAGACCGGTTAGATAGAAGATATTTAAAGATGGCCAGAATTTGGGCTGAGAATTCCTATTGTAAAAGAAGGCAAGTTGGTGCATTACTTGTTAAGGATAAAATGATTATATCGGATGGGTATAATGGTACACCCTCTGGTTTTGAGAATATTTGTGAAGATGAAAATTATAAAACGAAACCCTATGTTTTACATGCCGAAGCCAATGCAATTACCAAAGTAGCAAAATCGAGCAATAGTAGTGAGAATGCAACACTTTACGTTACCGCTTCTCCTTGTATTGAATGCGCTAAATTAATCATACAAGCAGGAATTGTGCGGGTTATCTATTCCGAAGAATACCATAGTTCAGAGGGAATCGACTTGCTCAAAAGAGCAGATATCGATCTAAAATATATTAGTTTAAACGATTAGATTAAAATAATTTTCATGGGTTATAATAATAGAAAAAGTGTGATAATCATGCCAGTTCTTTTGGCATGTGCTCTTGTTTTGGGAATGTTCGTAAATTCCTTTTTTCAAAAAAATAATGGTACACCATCTACTATTTTTCAATTACCGCGTGCTGCAAGTAAGTTAGATGTGGTGTTAAATTTAATTGAGAAGGATTATGTAGATTCTGTGAAAGCAGCAGATTTGGTTGAGGAAGCTATTCCTGGTTTGTTAAAAGATTTGGATCCGCATACAGTTTACATTCCTGCAAAAGATTTAAGAGCTGTTAATGAGGAGCTGAAGGGGAATTTTGGTGGAATTGGCGTACAGTTTATTCGCTACCAGGATACAGTGGCAATTGTAAGAGTTATACCTGGGGGGCCTTCTGAAATTGCTGGCATTCTGGCAGGAGATAGGATTGTAATGGTAAATGATTCGCTGATTGCCGGTGTAAAAATGACTGATAAAGAAATAATCAGCCGGTTGAAAGGACCTAAAGGAACGCCTGTAAGAGTAGGCATTAAAAGAAGAGGTAAAAACGAGCTTTTGAATATGGAATTACTGAGAGGTTCTATTCCTGTACCAAGTGTTGATATTGCCTATATGTTGAATAAAGATCTGGGGTATATTAAAGTAAACCGATTTGCAGCAACAACCTACTTTGAGTTTTCGGAAGGATTGCAAAAATTGAAAGATCAGAACTGTAAGAAGTTAATAATCGATTTACGAGGAAATACTGGTGGATATTTGTCTGAGGCTACCAATATGATTAATGAGTTTCTACCCGAAGGAGAAATGATTGTTTACACCAAAGGGAAATCGCAGCCTAAAACGGACTATAAATCTACAGGAAACGGGAATTATCAGGATTTGCCAATTATTGTTTTAATTGATGAGGGATCTGCTTCAGCAAGTGAAATTTTTGCAGGAGCTATTCAGGATAACGATCGAGGCAAAATTGTTGGTCGTCGCTCTTTTGGTAAAGGTCTGGTGCAGGAACAACGAATGTTACCCGATGGTTCCGCACTGCGATTAACCGTTGCGCGTTATTATACTCCAACCGGAAGGTGCATTCAAAAGCCATATAATAAAGGTAAAGCAGATTATTATAATGATATCAACCATCGTTTTTTACATGGCGAATTTGAGAAAGCCGATTCGATTCATTTTAACGACTCCCTAAAATACACTACTCCCGGAGGAAATATTGTTTATGGTGGTGGTGGAATTATGCCGGATGTTTTTATTCCTGTGGATACTTCGGGTTATTCCAATTATTTCCGTGACCTAAGAGCAAAAGGAATCATCTACCAGTACGCATTCGCTTTTGTTGATAAGCATCGTGCGGAGATGAAAAAACTGAAAGATTATAAGGAGGTGCTGAACTTTATAAAATCGAAACCAATTGTAGCCGAAATGGTTCGCTATGGAGCGAATAAAGGTGTAAAAGTAAATTCGAAAGGATTAAAAGAATCTCGTAAAATTATCGAGACTCAAATAAAAGCATACATTGCCAGAGATATGATTGATGATGAGGGATTTTATCCTATCATTAAAGATCTGGATCAAACCTTACTGAAAGCAGAGACTTTATTCGACTAAATTTATTTCAAAACACTTATATATGAAGGTCTGCATAACTTGCAGATCTTTTTTCATTTTAGGAGTTTAAACCTTTTCGAAATCATAGAGTCTAAAAGTTGAAATCGATTTTTAAAAGTGAGGTTATATTTCTGTTTAGGAGTAAACCCAATTATACATTGACATTAAATTTTAAATAAAATGAAACAAGTAAATAGATTTTGGAAAGAATTAGCCGTAGTAAGTATATTCCTGGTAATTGGAATTTCTTCATTAAATGCCCAACCAGCAAGACAATTCAACAGAAAAGGCTGCAAAGCAAATTTTAGCGACGAACAAAAAGTGCAAATGCAGGAAGTTAGGATTAAACATGCCAGTGCTACCAAAGATTTGCGGAATGAATTAAATGAACTAAAGGCACATCAAAAGACTCTGATTACTGCTGATCAGCCAAACAAATCGGAAGTGTATGCCAATATCGATAAAATGACTGCAGTCAAGAAACAGTTGATGCAGGATCGTTTCAATATGAGATTGGAAGTACAGTCTTTCCTTACCGATGATCAGAAAGTGATGATGGCAGATCGTCCATTTGGAAAACAAGGAATGCAGTATGGCAAAAGCGGTAAAATGAGAAAAGGCAGAGGTATGCGTCAAGGCAATTGCGATGGTACAGGAAAATTTTCGAAGAGAGGCAATCAACAAAAAGGTGATGGTCCGGGACAATTCTCAGAACGTGGCAAACAGCAAAGAGGTGAAGGTTCTGGTGCAGGATGGAGACAAAATAACAGACCACAGAATTGTGCCAATAATAATGCTTTGAACTTGTCTGATGCACAAAAAGAACAAATGAAGAATTTACGTGTATCTCACCTTCAGGCTACCAAGGCTTTAAGGGATGAGGCAGAAGTAATCAGATTGAAGCAAAAGCAAAATATGACCAGCGAGAATCCTGACAAAGGACAATTGATGGCGAATGTAAATCGCTTGTCGGAGATTCAAAATGAATTGGCTAAACAAAAATTTGATCATCAATTAGAGGTCAGGAAAATTTTAGATAAAGATCAGTTAACTATTTTTCTAAGTCGCCCTGCTATGCATAAAAGTTTTGGCAGAGCTCACTGCAGATTTTAATTTTTTATATCAGGTTTAGTTTTTAAGGGCTTCGAGTAATCGGAGCTTTTTTTTGCTAAAACAATATCGTCCTAAATGTTTTTGTTTAAGTTTTATCTTTTATTGCAAACAAGATGTTTATGGCTAATAACACAATAAAGAGATTATTTTTGAACAGCTTGAACAGTGGTATTTTAAAAGTAGCCTTGATTTTTTTTGCTTCTGTTTTTTGGATTAAGCAAAAATAATGTAGTCTGGTTTGGGCGAAGCGCCAATTAAATTGGGCAATATTGTTTCTAAAACATTGAAATGTTTGGGTAAGAAAGCAAATTTATGCTCTAATGATAGTATGCGTGTAAATAGTTTGGGCTTATAAGCTTAGATAGTTTACGGCAGGAGGCATCACAAATGTGAATGGTTCTTTGCTTGATATTTTTGTATTACCTTTAACTTCAATTTTATAAATAGAGCCATTTTAGTCCGTTGAAAATCAGTATGACTGTAACTATATCCATCCATGTGGATTTGTATTTAAACAGTACTTTTTATTCTTTCTAAACCTGCAAAAATGAAAAAAATTAGCTTTTATCTTCTCTTGCTGACGGCACTCTGGCTCAGTGCTTGTTCCCAACCAAAAGCAGATCATATTCAGTTAAAAATAATGGGAACCAGCGATGTGCACGGCGCATTATTACCCTACGATTTGGTGAATGATAGAGAAACCAATTCTTCTTTAGCACAGGTTTATTCCTATGTTACCAAAGCTCGGGAAGATAAAACTACCGATCTTATTCTTTTGGATAATGGGGATATCCTTCAGGGCGATCCAATGGTTTACTACTCTAATTTTGAAAAAACCAATACTACACATATTTGTGCACAAGTGATGAATTATATGCACTACGATGCCGCAACTGTAGGGAATCACGATATTGAGCCCGGCCATGAAGTGTACGATCGGGTAAGAAAAGAATTTAAATTTCCGTGGATGGCAGCTAATGCCGTTCGCAATAGCGATGGTAAGCCCTATTTTAAACCTTATACTATTATCGAAAAAGAGGGTGCTAAAATTGCTGTACTCGGATTGATAACACCCGCTATTCCAAAGTGGTTACCCGAAAAAATATGGGAAGGCATGCATTTCGAACCCATGGTTTCCAGTGCTAAAAAATGGGTAAAAATTATTCAGGAGAAAGAACATCCCGATTTTGTGATTGGTTTGTTTCATTCCGGAACAGGTGCAACCTTAACGAAAGGGGGCGAAGTGCCCGAGAATGCTTCTATTTTGGTTGCCAAAAATGTTTCTGGTATCGATATGGTAATCTGCGGACATGATCATCATGAAAATATACTTTGGGTAGAAAACCCTGAAGGCAAAAAAGTATTGGTGATGGATCCCCGTAACAAGGCTCGTTTTATCGCAGAAGCCGATGTGGATCTGGATTGGAATACTGAAACAAAGACTTACGACAAACAAATAAAAGGTAAATTGGTTCAGGTTGCCGATTTAAAGGAATCTCCCCAATATGTAGCTCATTTTCAACCAATGTTCGAGGAAGTGAAAAATTATGTATCCAAGCCAGTTGGTGTTTTTAAAGAAAGTATTTCTACTCGCGATGCCATGTTTGGCGATTCTCCATTTATGGATTTGATACAGCATATCCAATTGGATTTGGCTAAGGCTGATATTTCTTTTGCTGCGCCACTATCCTATAATACAAGTATCGATTCAGGAAAACTATATGTTCGGGATATGTTTAAGCTGTATCGTTTCGAGAATTTGCTTTATACTATGAATCTTACTGGTAAAGAGGTGAAAGATTTTTTGGAGTTTAGCTATAAAGATTGGTTCAGGCAGATGAAAAAACCAACGGATGATTTGCTGAATATCGAAACTACTGAAAAAGGAAGTCGTTTAACCACCTTGTTTTTTAATTACGATGCCGCCGAAGGAATCGATTATATCGTAGATGTTAGCAAGCCTTACGGCGATAGAGTTAAGATTCTGCAAATGAGTAACGGTAAAGCTTTCGATGAAACTAAAATGTACAGGGTAGCTTTAAATTCGTACCGTGGCAATGGTGGCGGAAACCATCTTACCGAGGGTGCAGGTTTGAGCAAAGCAGAATTGACCTCTAGATTGGTGAATTCAACAACCAAAGATTTGCGTTACTACTTGATGAAATGGATAGAGAAAAAAGGAACGATAGATATTAAATGCAATAACAACTGGAAAGTAGTACCCGAAAAATGGTGGCAGCAAGCCAAAACTAAAGAGTATAAATTGCTCTACGGCGAAAAATAAAATTGAAAAGGGATGTTTTTGTGGGCATCCCTTTTTTGTGATTTTAATAATGAAAATTTTTAGCACTCATACACAATCCGAAAAATCTCCCTTAAGCATTCCTGTCGTTGTTCGATAAAGCCCATGTGTCCTGAGGTTTGTAAAATGAAAGGAGTTAGTTCATTCTCTTGGGCAATTTTACCCGCTACACTCATCGGGATAAAATTATCTTTCTTGCCAATGATACTCACTTTTGGCATATCCAGTGCTTTCAGTACATGGTTACGATCTGATCGGTTCATCATGGCTTCTAAAGCGGCAATGATTCCTTTCTCGGGAGTTTTAAGAGCAATTTGAGTGATTCGCTCGATCTCATGAGCAAATTTTCCTTGATTTTTATTCGAGAAAGTATTAGGAATATTGGTTTTACAAATCAGCTCCTTTTTTCCCTGTCGAATAAGATCAATTTCTCGTAATCTGTTTACTTTTTTTTCTTCCGTATCAGCATTGGGAGTTGAATGAAACAGGCAAAAACTCTCTAATTTATCAACATATTTATCTGCGTAAGCAAGTGCTACGTAACCTCCCATTGAATGTCCAAACAAGTTGATTTTATCTAGTTTTAAATGCTTGGCTAAATCATTTACAGCCTCAGCCATATCCTCCACGCTGCAAGTGTCCTTTTTTAATTCGGATAAACCATGTCCGGGTAAATCGAGTGTAATTACACGTGCCAGACGCGATAAGTCATTGGCAAAAGTTTCGAATGTTTCCAACGATTCTAAGTAGCCATGAAGGAGAATAACCGTATTCCCTTTTCCCTTATCTCTATATCTTAAATTATAATCTTCAAATTGTAAATACTGATCCATAATATGTTTTAAATAATACGCAATGAACAACCAATTATAAGGTTGATTTCATTTTAATTCTAAAAATTACTATCTCTAAATCTCCTAAAGGGAACTTTGTAGCTCCAATTTTCTATTTGACGTCTTCTCAACTTTTTTATTTAATCAGAAAGAAGGCAGTTATTTTCTGGTAGCATTTTTCTTTGTGTTCTATTTTGACATAGCACGCAGATGACACAGATTTAGCGGATAAAGAAGATACGTGTAAAATTAGTTTGATCTGCGTTACTCGTCTTCTGTTTTTTTTTAAGCCATTTTAGGAATTTGAGATTAAATATAAATGAAAACAATTAAGCTCAGGTTCTTCATTGTTACATAAACATTTCTTTTAATTGTCGATTCTAAATTAAAACAATCTCTTAAAACCTTGTTCTATAACATACAATTATTTTATAAGTTGTGGTTCTGCGCAGAAAATCAATATGGAAATAATTCTTCAATTGGTTTATGCTTAGAATTATAGCTAGATTTAAAGCTCTGAAAATATAGTGACTTGAAAACCAGGTTTATTGTAGAATCAGTCTAAATAAAATGCACATGTTCCTAAATATTGTTTCCACAACAGGGAGCATCTACATTTGCGTGATTATTATAGTAAAGCTTACAAAAAAACAGTCTAATTTAATCTTTTAATCTTATGAGCAGTTTTTTAAGTTCATCTATTGGGAAAAAGTTGATAATGAGTTTATCAGGTCTTTTTCTTGTACTATTTGTATTAGTGCACCTGATTTTGAACTCCTTTTTAATGTTTGATGGCACAGGGGAGTTGTTTAATGCGGGAGCGCACTTTATGTCATTGCCAATTATCCGTTTCGGATTGCAGCCTGTTTTGGCAGTTGGTTTCATTATCCATATTATTTATGCGATAATTTTAACCTTACAGAACCAAAAGGCTCGTCCGCAAAAGTATGCTACTCAAAATTTGGGCGAAAGTAGTACATGGTCATCCCGAAACATGTTTGTTTTAGGAGGTTTAGTTTTGGTTTTTATTGCGATGCACCTATTGCATTTCTTTATTCCAATTCAGATTCAGGGCAATGTACACGATGATTATCAGTTGGTAAAAGAACTTTTTACTAACGGTAGCACTGGATTAATTTATAGTGGTTTATATGTAGTTGGAGCAATCTTGTTGGGTTTACACTTGGCGCACGGATTCTGGTCTTCTTTCCAATCTATTGGATTTAGTAATACTCTTTGGAGAGCTCGTTTGGAAAAGTTGGGTTATATCTACGCCATATTTATTGGTGCCGGATTTACCACAATTCCTTTGTATTTACACTTCTTTGCTTAATTGCTAATAATAAAAAACGGTTATGACAATATTAAATTCAAAAATTCCAGCCGGACCATTAGCTGAAAAGTGGTCGAATCATAAAGCTGCTATTAAGGTAGTTAGTCCTGCGAATAAGAGAAAATTAGATATTATCGTTGTAGGAACCGGATTAGCCGGTGGATCTGCTGCTGCATCATTAGCAGAGATGGGATATAACGTAAAGGCATTTTGCTACCAGGATTCTGGCCGTAGAGCTCACTCTATTGCTGCCCAGGGTGGTATTAATGCTGCTAAGAATTATCAGAACGATAACGATTCAGTATATCGTTTATTTTATGATACAGTTAAAGGTGGTGATTATCGTGCTCGTGAAGCTAACGTTTATCGTTTGTCAGAAGTAAGTGGTGATATCATCGACCAATGTGTTGCACAAGGAGTTCCTTTTGCACGTGAATATGGAGGTACCCTTTCAAATCGTTCTTTTGGTGGAGTATTGGTAAGTCGTACTTTTTATGCCCGTGGTCAAACCGGACAACAGTTGTTGTTAGGTTGTTACGCTTCCATGAATCGTATGATCGGTCAAGGTAAGATTGAAATGCACGAGCGCAACGAATTACTTGATTTAGTAATTGTTGACGGAAAAGCGCGTGGTATCATTACACGTAATCTGGTTACTGGCGAGATTGAGCGTCATGGAGCACATGCTGTTGTAATTGCTAGTGGTGGATACGGTAATGTATTCTTTCTTTCTACTAATGCAATGGGATGTAATGGTGGTGCTGCATATCAGGCGTATAAAAATGGTGCTTACTTTGCAAATCCTTGCTATGTGCAGATTCACCCAACGTGTATTCCGGTTCACGGAGAACAGCAGTCTAAACTGACTTTAATGTCGGAATCATTGCGTAACGATGGTCGTGTATGGGTTCCTAAGAAAAAGGAAGATGCGATTAAATTACAAAAAGGCGAAATTCATGCTAATGACATAGCAGAAGAAGATCGTGATTTCTATTTGGAAAGAAGATATCCATCTTATGGTAATCTAGTTCCTCGTGATGTTGCATCACGTGCAGCAAAGGAAAGATGCGATGCTGGATTTGGTGTGAATGAAACAGGAAAAGCGGTTTATCTCGATTTTAAATATTCTATTGAAAGATTGGGTCAGGATGTAATTGAAGCTCGTTATGGAAACTTATTCCAGATGTATGAAAAAATTACAGATGCCGATCCTTATAACGGTCCAATGATGATTTATCCAGCAATTCACTATACAATGGGTGGTGTTTGGGTAGATTATAACTTGATGACCAATATACCTGGCTTGTATGCAATTGGAGAAGCTAATTTCTCTGATCATGGAGCAAACAGATTGGGAGCTTCGGCCTTAATGCAGGGATTGGCTGATGGATATTTTGTATTACCATATACTATAGGAGATTATCTTGCCGGGGAAATTCAGATTCCTCGTATCGATTTAAATCATCCTGAATTTGAGAAGAAAGAAAAAGCCGTTACAGATCGTATGTCTCGTTTGTACAATGTGAAAGGTAACAAATCGGTTGATTCATTCCATAAGCACCTAGGTCACATCATGTGGGATTACGTAGGTATGGCTCGTAACGAAGAAGGATTGAAATTTGCTATTACTGAAATTCAAAAAGTCCGAGAGGAGTTCTATAAGGATGTTCGTATACCAGGTGATTTAAATGCTATGAATATTGAGCTTGAAAAAGCTGGTCGCGTAGCCGATTTCTTGGAACTTGGTGAACTGATCGCTCGTGATGCTTTGAATAGAAACGAATCTTGTGGTGGTCATTATCGAGAAGAATCAACTACGGAGGAAGGCGAAGCAAAACGTGACGACGACAATTTTACTTATGTAGCAGCCTGGGAATACCAAGGCGAAGGAAAAAATCCTTTAGTTCATAAGGAAGAATTGGTGTTTGAGAATATTAAATTGACTCAGCGTAGCTATAAGTAAAGTAGTATCTTGATTCTAAATTCTAAAGAAATGGCAGATAAAATATTAAAAGAATTAAAATTGAAAATTTGGCGTCAAAAGGATGCTAAATCAAAGGGTCAATTTGAGACCTATATAGTAAATAATATCTCAACCGGAGCTTCATTTTTGGAAATGCTTGATATTTTAAACGAGCAGCTAATTACTGAAGGAAAGGAACCTGTTGCATTCGATCACGATTGTAGAGAAGGTATTTGTGGTATGTGTAGCTTGTTTATTGATGGACGTGCTCACGGACCAGATGATGATATTACTACTTGTCAGTTGCACATGCGTAAGTTTAACGACGGTGCAACGATAACTATTGAGCCTTGGAGAGCTGGTGCGTTTCCAATAATCAAAGACTTGATTGTGAACCGTACAGCTTTCGAAGAAATTCTTCAGTCGGGTGGTTATATTTCTGTGAATACTGGTGGTGTACCTGATGGTAATGCTATTCCAATTTCTCAGGATGACGCTGAGGAAGCAATGGATGCAGCGGCATGTATTGGATGTGGTGCTTGCGTAGCAACATGTAAAAATTCATCAGCGATGTTGTTTGTTTCGGCTAAGGTATCTCACCTTGCTAAACTTCCTCAAGGTCGTGTGGAAGCTGCACGCCGTGCAAAGAATATGGTTGCAAAAATGGACGAATTAGGTTTTGGTAATTGTACCAATACTGGTGCTTGCGAGGTAGAATGCCCTAAGGGGATTTCTATTGCAAACATCGCCCGTTTGAACCGTGAGTTCTTATCGGCTAAGATTAAGGATTAATTTAGACTGTAGTCCAAATATGTAGAGCGTTGCCCAAGGGTAACGCTTTTTTTGTGGATTTAAATGATAATACGGAGAAGCTTTTTCTTAATGATTTGTCAGCTTGCTTCGATTTTTCAATACAGAACTGTGAATTCAAAACTGCTCTTGTGTAAATTATTGAAAAGGAAGATATGAGCAATTTAAAGACATAAAAAACAATTATAGAATATTTAGTGGATCAAAAAAAAATCCGGTACAAGACCGGATTTTCCTATTTATTGGGAATAATTACTCTGCAACATTAGTGTTGTTGGCAAGGTTTGTATAATAAACTTCCCAAGCCACTTTATTTACTAGATGTTCTGCGAAATAAAGATTAGACATGGAACTGAAAATAGTGTCAAGCATATCAAGGCTATCACCTAAAAGATCGGACAGAATAACTTCGCTTCCATCAGTAAAAGTGATTTTTAAATCGCGTCCTTTTCTACAGAAAGCAATATCAGAATCAACGGAAGTACCATCTTCACTTAATACTTCAACAACTGCACCTTCTTCTAACACTCCATCGCGATAAACCAACAGGTTGTCTTCGGTAGAATTTTTCATCAATTGGATATTACCGATTGTTAAGGTGTAATTCATCACATGATGGTTGGTAGTATCTTTATTTATTTGAATTTCTTCTCCAAATAATACTCCATCAGCATTATTCAAATTGTATGCGTAATGAATGGTATCACCAAACTGAAAATTAACACCTACAGAATAATCATCAGTAAAGGCGTAATTAGATTCATATTTGAAATTGTGATCTTCTGAAATAGCCCAGTTCACATATAAATCTCCAGCGTAAGTATCTTCAACATCTAAACGGGTATCTAGGAGATAATCGAATTGCATTCCTCCTTCATAATTGTAATGAAAATCTGAAGTAGTAATTACAAAATCATTTACCAAACTACTATTAGCAGCTTCTGTAACGTATAGATTCCAAGGAGAAGTAGCCTTTTCTTTAGGCAAACGAATAATAAACTGATCGCTGTCTCCTGTTCTTTCAAAAATCTTTTGAAAGCTAAATTTTGCTTGGGTGGTTTCATTGTTTATTGCTGGATTGTAATCGTAAATACCTTTTACATCATCCATGGTAATGCTAGCTGAGAATCGGGAATCATCCGTCATTCCATCCTGAGAACCGGATTTAGTAGAATTAGAATCGTCCATTGTGATGATCTCGAAACCCTTAGAGGCACTTATATCAGCAACAGCGGTACTTAAATCCTGAGCTTTAATATCCAAAGACTGTACCAGAGACAAATCTTTTTCCGAGTTATTATCTGAGCTGTTAGAACAACTCCAAAGACCTGCGCTTAACAACAATGACAAACCAACTGCAACAATATTTCTTTTCATATTCCTAAATTTTTAGTTGTTAAATATTCTATTCAAATAAGTAAGAGGTAGCAAATAGAATACCAAGTTCACTTTTTAAATCTTGATTTTTATTTTGAAATGATAACAACCTGTAAACGAAAAGATAAGGGGAATGGTTACAAAAATGAATTATAAATCAGTAATTAATCAGTGTAATCTATTTGGGGATTAATTCTGGTCAGTTTGTAGAAATATTCCACAGAAGGAGTTGTTGTTCATACTTAAAACAAATATCGAACTAATGAGTAGTCCAGGATTTTAGGGTTGATGGTAATGTCTTAAAATCGCCAAAGTAAAATGTTTATTAATAAGATAGAATCATATACAATTGGAATCAGATAGGAAATAAAGGTGGTTTTTACATTTATCGTTTGGTTGACTTTCTTAATGCTTATCGTACTAATTGCAATTCCTGATGTAAGTACTATTACAAAAAGAATTGAAATCAGAAGCTGCGGCATTTATCCTAGCTGAAATAAACTGATTAATTCTATTAAAAATATTCAGCCTGCGAATGCTTGTCATTAATTTCATAATTTTTGTATATTCGCATTACCAATCTTATTAACCATTAACCTAAACCTGAATGCCCTACCGCAGATTACCAAATACAGACTTGTCTCGTATTCGTGCCCTTAAAGCAGCATTGGACGAATGCAAAAAGGAAAATCGTTTTGATATGGCTTTTTCTTTTTCTATGCTTCAAAAATTAGAATGTTTCGTGCCACATTACGAACTAGCCATTCAAAATCAAAAACAGGCATTCAAACAACAAACAGAAAGAGGAAAGTCTTTTAATGAGAAAATGAGAAAAGCGAGATTATATGTTTCTCATTTTATACAGGTTTTAAATTTGACAATCGTAAGAGGAGAATTAAAACCAGAGGCAAGGGAGTTTTATGGATTGAAAAAAACATCGAAAGCCATTCCTTCTCTTTTACAAGAGAAGAAACTAATTGAATGGGGCGACAAACTAATTAAAGGAGAACAGGAACGAATTCGTAACGGAGGAAATCCAATTTATAGTCCATCTATTGCATTGGTACGTGTCAACTGCGAAAATTTTAAGCAAGCGTATAATTATCAGAAAACCTTACGGAACAATACCCAGCGTTTCGCAAGTAAGGTATTGGAATATCGTGCACAGGCTGATCATTTAATTTTGGAAATATGGAATGAGGTGGAAGCTCATTATTCCGATTTATCTGATGATAAGCGTCGTGATAAGTGTAGCCAATATGGTGTAATTTATGTGTGGAGAAAAGAAGAAATAGAGAAGTTGGAATTAAAAAAGCAAGCGGAAGAGCAAGAGCTCAGTTTAAGCTTTCCGACTTCTATAAAACCCGAACATTAATAGGAACACCAACAAACAAGATAATAATCCTAAAAAGCCAAAATGATTATTGGTTCCAACAACTTCCACTTCATGGGAAAGGTTTCCTTTTTGAATAAAATAGGCACTTAAAACAGCTAAACCGTTATTCATCATATGTGCAACGATTGGTACCCACAAGCTTTTGGTCCATATAAGTAAATATCCGAAAACGATACCCATGGCCATTCTGGGAAGCAAACCAAAGAATTGCATGTGCAGTGCTGCAAATAAAAATGCAGTGATTACAATACCCCAATGAATATTATTGGTCATTTTAGCAAAAATCCGTTGAATAACCCCACGAAATAATAATTCTTCGCCTAAGGCTGGTATCACAGCAATCAAAATTAAATTAAGGAATAGATCGCTAGCAGAATTCATTACTAAAAATTTTTCGGTAATAGATTTGGCTTGATTTTCGCTGGTTCGCATCCATGATTCCATGCCGGAAAGGAAATCCGGTAGCTGAAGGTGAGAATTGATTTCAGCTAAAAAATTGATCATTGGTAATGCAGCAATAATAGTAATACTAGCAAGTATATAAGATTGCAGTGGAACTTTACGATCCAGAAATAAATATCCAAATACGCTATGATGAACTAAATAGGCTAAGATAAAAGGGGGAATGATAAACATTCCGGTGGAATAGATTGCCTGATAAAATTTTAAGGCTGAGATATTCGCATTATCACTAAGTATATTAACACTCTCCGTATCGGTAAATATGTTGATATGGAAAAAGAGGTAAGCAAATACGCTTCCAGCAAACATGGTGATAAAAAAAGATCCCAAAATGATCAATATACTTAGTACTAATTGGGAAAGCGGACTGTAATGGCTAAAGGATGCTTTTAACATGGATCTTAATTTGATATAATGCACAAAAATACAAATTCCTTTTCAGGCAGAGTAATTTCCAGCGAAAAGGAGCAAATAAGTTGAAAAGAAAGCCCATACAGGTGAGGAATCGAGTAGGAGCGTGTTGAGAATTAGAGGCGAGCTGCAATCACCTCCACTATTTGTTTTATCTTTGTTGAAATTTTAGAACAGGATTTATGGACACTACGAGACAAAATAAAGTATCAAGATTATTGCAGAAGGATTTAGGGGAGATTTTTCAACTGGAATCCAGGAAGCTTTTTGGCGGAAAACTAATCTCCGTAACAACGGTTAGAATCAGTCCGGATTTGGGATTGGCAAAAGTTTATTTGAGTATTTTCCCAGCCGATAAATCAGATGATACCTTAAAGGCCATTAAGATGAATACCAGAAACATTCGCAGAATATTAGGGAATAGGGTAGGAAAACAATTGCGAATTGTTCCGGAACTAGCCTTCTTTGTTGATGATTCTTTGGATTATATCGATAATATAGATAGCCTGCTTTCCTAATTTATAGCAGCCTTAACCTTTCATTTAGCATCATTTGAATCTTCCATTTCATATTGCCAAACGATATCTGTTTTCCAAGAAAAAGCAGAATGTAATCAATATTATCTCCTTAATTTCGGTGATAGGTGTGACGATTGGCACCATGTCGTTGGTTATTGTTTTGTCGGTATTCAATGGATTTGATGGACTGATCACTAACTTATTTGGCAGCTTTGATCCTGATCTTAAAATCCTGCCTACCGAAGGAAAAACTTTTATTCCCGATTCTACTTTTGAGCAAGTTAAAAAGCTAAAGCAAGTTGTTTTTTATAGCGAAGTATTGGAGGAGAATGCTTTGCTAAAATATGGAAATCGCCAACGCCCGGCCATCGTAAAAGGGGTAGATGAGGAATTTAGCCTTATGACAGGTATAGACACCATGATGGTGGAGGGGAATTTTGTATTGAACAGACCAAATCAGCAATTTGCCGTTTTGGGATATGGCGTTGCTGCCAATTTAGGTGTTGGATTGAGTTTTGTGGATCCTATCAAATTTTATGTGCCAAGGCGAAATGCCAAACTCGGTCATAATCCTATGGATGCCTTTAATATAGAGTATTTATATCCTTCGGGATATTTTGTAATACAGGCCGATTTCGATTCACAATATGTTTTGGTTCCTTTGCAATTTGCGCGTAAACTTTTCGATTATAAAAAGGAGCTTACTGCCATTGAGTTATCCATTGGAGATCAGGATGAAGTGGAAGCAGTAAAACAACAAATACAAGCGCTTGTAGGGGATGATTATGTGGTTAAAAATCGGTTTGAGCTTCATAGTGTTTTGTTTAAGATGATGCAATCCGAGAAGGTGGCCATTTTCTTCATATTAGCGTTCATTTTGCTTATTGCTTCCTTTAATGTAATTGGTTCCCTAACCATGCTGATTATAGATAAAAAGCAGGATATTTCGACCCTTCGCAGCATGGGCGCAAATGAAAAAACTATCCAAAAAATATTTTTGTTAGAAGGATGGTTAATTTCTATTTCGGGTGCGCTCATAGGTATTGTATTGGGATCTGTAATATGTTTGCTTCAAATACAATATGGCTTTATTAAACTATCCGGAGGTGGAAATTTTATTGTGAATAGCTATCCTGTAGCGCTTCAAATTAGCGATATTTTTATCATCTTTACCACTGTTGTGCTAATTGGATATATAGCTTCACGCTTTCCGGTTCGTTACATCACCAAAAGGTATCTTCAGTTCAATTAAATTGGCACTGTTCTATATCAAAATACCTGCGACACCGTTTCATGCATGTTTGGATAGTTGATTTATCCACACCACGATTAAAATTCGAAATAATGAGAAAGATGATGCTTCTTTGCTTGTTGGCCTTTGGAATTTCCCAATTGGTACAAGCGCAACAAACTGCTACAACTACCAATGGAAAAGTGGTAATTCTTTACGATAATGGCACCTGGAAATACGCTGATGCGGAATTGTCGGAAGAAAATTCTCCTTCAAATGCGAACCTTCAAGCTAATTTTACAGAGGAAATGCCCATAAGCAAAGAGATAAAGATAAAAGATGGAGTGGTGGAAAAAATGGTTTTTATAGAAGGACCAAGTGCCAAGCTTCAAAAATATTTTAAGATTAAAAATATCGTTCGTTGCAGTTTTGCTTTAGATTCCAAAGATGGAAAAGTGGTTTTAACAACCGATTGGAAAGTGATGAATGGCGAAGGATATTCGTATTTTGGATTCATTAACAAAGGCGATAAGATAAGCCTGGATTTGGTTGGAGGAAAAAGCATAGACCTTGTATATTCCGAAGAATTTGAGCCAAAAGAATTTCCTAAATATGGTTTTACAACCTATTCTGCTTCCCTGGAACTGAATAAAGAGCAAATTGAAGTGTTGCGCAGAAGTATTATTCTGCACGCAAGCATGCACTGGAGTCGCCGAACAGAGGAGTATAAAGTGATGGAACCATCCTATTTCATCAAAGCACTTCCTAAAATTCTGGAATAGTAACTATTTATTAAGGAATCTAAAAACTTGACACAATGAATAAAATTTGGCTAATTGTTATTTTCCTGCTGATTCCACTTTCGCAGCTGGATGCACAAATAAGATTAAGAACTCCGGAAGGTAAATTTGTATTGCTATTCGATAATGGAACCTGGAAATATGAAGAGGCAAAAAAAGATGTAGTTGAAACAAATAATGTTGTTCTCATTCAGGTAAAAGAGGATATAGCCAAAGCAGTAAACTTTAAAGCCGCAAGTTTGGATGCTCAAACTGTAATTAAAGGGATAAGTGCCAAGCTGAGTAAATTTTCGAAGACCCAAAATGTGGTAAAATGCGATTTTGCATTGGTTTCCACAAAAAAGAAAGTGATTCTCCATACTAATTGGAAAATAATGGATGGGGAAGGCTTTCGATTCTTTGGATATATCACTAAAAAATCGAAAATGGAATTGGAACTTTCCAATGGGGAGAGCATTATTCTACAATATCAACAGGATTTTGCACCCAAGGAATATCCCCAATATGGGTTTTCTACTTTCACCGCCGAATTGGAATTAAGCAAGGAGCAAATTCAAAAGCTACAAGCTGCATATCTCCAAAAGGTAAATATGTATTGGAGCAGAAGAGTGGAAAGCTATGATATTTTCAATCCCGATTATTTTATCAAGGCGTTACCGGAAATAATAGAGTAGGCTCTCCTGCTACCACATAAATAGTGATTGAACCGCTATCACCTAACAGCGGAATCCAATTCGTTAACAATCTACATGTAAACATGCGCTTGTCTGCCTTCATCGGGATATTTTTAATATCCGATAGGGAAGGCATGCCTTTGTAAGGCGTATGTAAGTGGTGAAACAGTACTAAATCACTTCCTTTTTACGCTTACTACATCTCTTTTTAATAAAATAGCTTTCTTGTTGCTCTTACTTACTATTTTTTTATTCTAAACTAGTATCTAGTTACTCTTTTCTTATTCCTTTTCAAACAAGAAAGGCATTTAGGATAACAAGAAGGAAATATAGTGAACAAGACGTTTATTTAGAGCAACAATGCAGATGTGTTGTTTAACAAGAGAGGCTTTTTGCTAACAAGCTTGCTATTTAGAATATATTTACACCAATTTTACTACTTAAACAGGGAATCGTTAGACACGAATCATCGATTCATCACATTTTTTTTAGTCTTCCCCTATGGGTAAATCGCCCCAATTGGTCGAAATCTTATCTAAAATTTCCATTAAACTAGCATAATCATTTGCCCGAAGCATTGCAATTCTAGTTTGTTTAAAGTCGTATAATCCTTTAAACATACCAGCCATATGTCGTCTCATGTGCAAAATTCCACGGCGTTCATCTATCCATTCAATGGCAGCATCAATTTGTTCTTTTAGCATTTTTACTTGCTGCGAAACGGTCGCAGTTGGCAAGAGCTCTCCGGTTTGCAGGTAATGCTTCACATCGCGGAAAATCCATGGTTTTCCAACGGCAGCGCGCCCAATCATGATGGCATCAACGCCATATTTATCAAATGCTTCTTTTGCCTTTACAGGATTTGTAATATCACCATTTCCGATAATTGGAATATGCATGCGCGGGTTATTCTTCACCTCACCAATCAGACTCCAGTCTGCTTCTCCACGGTACATCTGGCAACGGGTTCTGCCATGAATCGTTAGTCCTTGAATCCCCACATCCTGTAATTGTTCTGCCAGCTCAACAATTATTTGCGAATCAGCATCCCATCCCAATCGCGTTTTTACTGTTATCGGGATATCTACCGCCTTAACCACCTCCTCAGTGATTTTTAAAAGCAAAGGAATATTCTTAAGCATTCCCGATCCTGCACCTTTTGTAGCTACTTTTCGTACCGGGCAACCAAAATTCAAATCTAAAAATTCAGGATTCGCTTGTTCTACAATTTTGGCAGCTTCCACCATAGGATCGACTTCTTTTCCATAGATTTGAATGGCAACCGGTCTTTCTTCTTCCAGAATCGTCAACTTTTTCATTGTTCGGTTAACCGAACGAATTAAAGCATCAGAGGATATAAATTCCGTGTACATTAAATCTGCTCCGTATTGCTTACACAGCAATCGAAAGGGAGGGTTTGTTACATCCTCCATGGGAGCAAGAAGTACGGGTTGCTTGCCTAAATCAAGATTTCCTATTTTCACGCGACTTTTTGTTGATTTGGCACAAAGATATAAAATCCTATCACATCTATTTTTACCTTTGCCAGCTATGACAGAATGGTTCGAATATGGTTATTGGGGTTTGTTTTTCGCTAGTTTTTTGGCAGCTACTATTTTGCCGTTCAGTTCCGAAGCCATATTAAGCTTGTTTCTGTTTTCAGGTTACGATCTTACACTCACCATTGCCATCGCCAGTTTGGGAAACTGGTTGGGAGGTATGCTTAGTTATTATCTGGGTTATCTGGGGAATTGGGAGTGGATAGAGAAATTCCTTCGGATTAAAAAGGCCAAAGGAGAACGCATACAGGAATATTTTCGGAATAAAGGGGCAGCCCTGGCATTTTTTGCATTTCTTCCTTTTGTGGGCGATTTCATCCCTTTGGGATTGGGTTTGCTTCGAAGCAAAGTATTATGGGTGGCTTTGTTTATGGCTGCCGGAAAGCTATGTAGGTATGTGGTGTGGTCGTGGCTTACCATGCAGGCTCTGGGATCCTAAAGTAACTATAAATTTCTTGCTTTGAAATTGAACTAAGTTTTGAGATATAGTTTTAATTGTCGGTTTCGTTTCATAATTTTGCGAGGAAAATTTTGTAAGTATAAACAGCTCAGAATTGAGCAATTAATGATCTAAACATGGATACAGTAGTAAGTGGAATTCGATCTACAGGTAATTTACATTTGGGAAATTATTTCGGTGCGGTAAAGAATTTTGTGCAAATGCAGCACGATAGCAATTGCTTTTTCTTTATTGCAGATTGGCATTCCTTGACTACACATCCAACACCTGCCGACCTTCACGACAATGTAAAGCGTGTATTGGCTGAATATCTAGCTTGTGGTATTGATCCCGAAAAGGCTAGTATTTATGTACAAAGTGATGTGCCTGAAATTCCGGAGTTGTATTTATTAATGAATATGAATGCCTATTTAGGCGAATTGGAGCGCACTACATCCTTCAAGGATAAGGCGCGCAAGCAACCGGAAAATGTGAATGCAGGTTTATTAACCTATCCGGTTTTAATGGCTGTGGATATATTAATTCACAAAGCTCAGAAAGTGCCGGTGGGAAAAGATCAGGAACAAAACCTGGAAATGGCTCGTAAGTTTGCTCGTCGTTTTAATAATACATACGGAGAGGAAACCTTTCCTATTCCTCAAGCTTACTCATTCTCGGGTGAATTTGTGAAAATACCTGGCTTGGATGGTTCCGGTAAAATGGGAAAATCAGAAGGAAATGCAATTTGCCTGATCGATGATCCAAAGGAGATTCGTAAAAAGGTAATGAAAGCCGTTTCTGATAGTGGCCCAACTGAAATGAATCAGCAAAAGCCAGAAGCTATACAAAACTTATTCACCTTAATGGATGTAGTATCGGCAAAGGATACTTACGATTTCTTTAATGCGAAATATAACAATTGCGAAATTCGCTATGGCGATATGAAAAAACAATTGGCTGAGGATATTATCAACTTCACGTCACCAATTCGCGAACGCATTCTGGATATTTCAAAAGATGATGAATACCTAAGAAAGGTTACCCAACAAGGTGCAGAAAAAGCTCGCGCGAGTGCGGTAAAAACATTAGAGGAAGTTCGTAGATTAATAGGTTTCCGTAGATTTTAAGGATTATAATCCTGAAGAATATAGTAAATGCCACTCGATCAGGGTGGCATTTTTAATTGATAAGAATTTGTCTTTTACTATTATATCTTCAATATAGTTATGAAATATTAATTTTGATGTGGTAGCTGAATTTTCTTAGGGTAGCAATTATTTTTTTGAACTACTGCCTTACTATCTTAATATTTCAAAGCCACTTCTTTACCATCAATTACCCGAAAAGCTCCTTCAGCCAGGGCTTCCATTTCATTTTCGCCGGGATAAACAAAGAAGGCAGTAAGGCAAGCCACGTATTCCTTTAAATCGGTAATAAACCGATCGGAATAGGCAATTCCACCTGTGATGATTATGCCATTAGCCTTACATTTCATAGCGGCGTGATAAGCACCAATCTCTTTTGCAATTTGGTAAACAAATGCTTTATATATTAACTGTGCTTGTTCGTTACCATTGTCTATCATTTGGAAAACATCCCGTAAATCATCCACGCCCAAATAGGCTTTTAAACCGCTGTTCTTGCTAAGCTGCTGTTCTACTTCACTGCGTGGTTTCGAATAACATAAATCCATAATGCCTCTGGTAGGAATTGCTCCGGCACGATTAGGAGAGAATGGTCCCATTCCCATCAGGGCATCATTCACATCGGTAATTTGACCACCCTCCACACTTGCAATGGAAATACCACCCCCAAGGTGAGCAATCACATATTTTGTATCCCCGTAGGGTATATTTTGTTGTTGGGCAATTTTTCGGGCAGTCATTTTCATATTTAAAGGATGTCCGCGCCGGTTGCGTTCAATTCCCGGAACACCTGATATCTTCGCTTTATCCACAATGTCGCCAGCAGAGACAGGATCAACGGTATAGCTTTCTGCTAAATGGAAATGTTTGGCTAGCTTATTGGCAAGCAAACTGCCTAGATTGGAAGCATGATCGCCGTATTTTCCGGTTTGTGCATCAGCTAAAAATGCTTCGTTAATTCGGTAGGTTCCGCCTTTTAAAGGCTTCACGATTCCGCCCCTGCCAACCATTCCAACAACAATAAGCTTGTTATCGCGAAGCATTGTATCTAAGGTAGCTTCTACCATCTGGTATCGATATTCAAATTGATCGGTAACCTTATGGAATTGATCCAAATCTTTCTGCGCATGACGCATTACTTGTTCTGTAATCAATTTACTTCTATTGTACAAGGCAATTTTAGTAGAGGTAGATCCCGGATTGATTACCACCACAATTTCGTTTGGCTTCATAGCTTAGTTGTTTTAAATGGAGGATTGAAAATACAAAAACTTATTCAAGACTCTATCTGTTGATTAGCAATACGTTTTTGAACCTTCTGCCAGTCGGCTGTAGTCAGAAAACTTTCATCCATATTATCTATCATACTTTCGAATTTTTTCATTGGAATAGCAAGGCTCAGGCAATTCTCCGGAACATAGGGGCGAGCCGAAACATCAAACATACCTAATATTGTTTTTGGATTTTCTTTTTTGCTTTCCTGATAAGGGTAAGTAATAATCGATCCACAACCCGAAGAAAAGGGAGCAATATTGATAAAAGGATCTGTTTGATCGTAGTTGGCCAGCGTGAATAAACCGGATAACACGTCGGGAGTGGCAAAGAATATCACTGCATCTGGATTATCCTCTTTAGTAAGTTGATCCCAACGCTTAAGGCAGATATATTTTGCAGGAGCTTTAAAAACGGGAAATGCATCAATGGCTTTTTGTGCTATCTCCGGATTTTTCAAATATTTTTCCTTTCCGGTGGAAAGAAATACATTCAATCCTTCAGGACGATCTGTAAAACCACAATAGCATTTTCCACCACCACAACCGATAGAATCAACCGAAAAGCTTGCAGATTTTCCATGTCTTATTTTATGTAGCAATCCAATCAGGCAATTCCATGATTTGGCAAGGATATCTTCTTCTTGAATGCGATCCTCGCTAAACCAAAAGGCAATAGGCAGTTCTGCTTTTTCATCAAAGTATTTTCGCCATTTGCTCAAAAAATCATTTTGTAGTCCTTTTTTCATCTCAATAAGTTTGATGGGTTTTGACAAATATCCGTTTTGTTCGGATCAATGACAAGAACTGAGTTCAATCAAATTAGGAAATCCGATAAAAATTGATGATCACATTCACTTGTGTAGTTTGTAGTAAGATGAATGGTGCTTAAAGAACCGATTTCTGTAAAAAAAGATATATTTGTAAGGTTTACAGCAAAAAATCAAGAGTCATGGATAGAGAAAAGTTAATCGATAAATATAATGTTCCGGTACCCCGATATACTAGTTACCCAACAGTACCATTCTGGGACGAAGCAAAACCGGAGCTTAGCAGGTGGTTGCAGGTGGTGAAAAAGACTTTTGATGAATCGAATGAATCGAAAGGAATTAGTATTTATGTGCATTTACCTTATTGCGAGAGGCTTTGTACTTACTGTGCATGTACCAAGACTATCACCCGAAACCATGGGGTAGAAGAGGAATATATTGATGCTATTTTGCAGGAATGGAAAATTTATCTGGATACATTTGGCCAGGCTCCAGTACTTCGTGAATTGCATTTGGGAGGTGGAACACCAACCTTTTTTAGTCCCGGGAATTTGAAAAGATTGATTAATGGTCTTAAAGAAAATTCAAGACTGCATCCCGATTATGAATTTAGTTTCGAAGGACATCCAAACAACACTACTCGAGAGCATTTGCAAGCGTTGTACGAGGTTGGATTCCGAAGAGTAAGCTATGGCGTTCAGGATTTTGACCCAGAAGTGCAAAGGGTGATCAATCGCAGGCAAAGTTTTGAAGTGGTGAAGGATGTTACCTTGGCAGCTCGTGAAATCGGTTATCATTCGGTTAATTTCGATTTAATTTACGGATTGCCAAAGCAGCAATTGAGTTCGGTTCGCGATACTTTTGAGAAGGTCGCAGAACTAAAACCAGATCGTATTGCTTATTATTCCTATGCTCATGTACCCTGGAAAACCAAAGGACAAAGAATGTTTACCGATGAGGATATCCCGGATAGTGCTGCCAAAAGAGCCTTGTACGATCTGGGTAAGGATAAATTAGCCGAACTTGGCTTCTGTGATGTAGGAATGGATCATTTTTCACTCAAGACCGACGATTTATATAAGGCCAGAGAAGAGAAGCGTTTGCACCGTAATTTTATGGGATACAATACTTCGCATACCGAGCTATTGATTGGTTTGGGAGCATCTTCTATTTCTGATGCTAAATATGCTTACGTACAGAATAATAAGGATATTAAAACTTACCAAAGCTTTGCAATGAAAGGCGATTTAGATTTGGTGAAAGGATATTTTTTGAATGAGGAAGATCTGATTGTAAAACGAGCAATATTAGATATTACCTGTCGCCGGGAATTATTCTTTACCGATGAATTGAAGGCCTTTTTACCAACTACCTTAAAGGAAGAATTGCAAGTAATGGCTGAAGAGGAAATCATTCGATTCGATGAGGAAAAAATGGAGGTTACGGATTTGGGAATGGTATTTTTAAGAAATATTGCCAGGATATTCGACAATAAACTACGCTACGCACAAAATGGTGGTGATAAAATGTTTTCTAAATCGATATAGAAATTAGATAAAAGTAAATTATTGCAGAAGAGGCTGTTCAAAAAGTATAAACTACGTTATTCTGAATTCATTTCAGAATCTCTTCAATTTAGTTCTCAATTATTTAAAGATCCTGAAATAAGTTCAGGATGACGGAAAAATAACTTTTGGGACATCCTCTTTTTGTTTTAGCAGTAAGGCTAGTTTTATAATTAATGAACCGCTGTATGCGTAATTCGTTTGGTTTATCTTAGTATCTGCTGGTTGGTGAGGTACTCCGCCAGACTACTAGCCAAGCGGTTGCCTACTAAATTGGTAGTAGTATTTCATATATTTGTATTGTTCTCCTATCAATTTTACTTAACTCGCAAAATCTTCTCCATTTTACGACCCTTTGCTAACTCATCTACCAGCTTGTCTAAATATCTCACCTGTTGCGTTAACCGATTTTCAATTTCTTCTACCCTATATCCACAAATTACACCAGTGATGTATTGCGCATTTGGATTTATTGTGGCATTCCTGAAAAATGTTTCAAAAGTTACTTTTTCTTCAATAAGCTCTTCTTGCTTGTTTTTATCAAATCCAGTTAACCACTCAATTACTTGATTCAGTTCTTCTTTAGTTCTACTTTTTTTCTCAATTTTCGTAACGTAAAGAGGATAAACCGAGGCAAACGTCATTTTTGCTATGCGTTCATCGTGATGCTTTGTTTTACTCATATCTTTTGTTTTACCATTTTTTGTATGCTCACCAAAAACCTTTTTATTCCTTGCAAATTTCTTCCCAAACGAGCTGATTGATATTCTTACTAACTTGTTATGGTTCAAAATTCTATTTAATTTCCGCAAAAGGGAGTTCCAAATATTCCTACTGCTAGCTCTATCCAAATTAGAATTACTATAATTAAAGTAGCACCCAATAGAGCCAGTTTGAAGTTAATGTTCTTTATTTTTCTCATAATAATTTCGGATATCAATCCTGTTCCGAATAACAGACTTCCCGCTATTATGAAATTTGATATTGTCCAATTTACTTCATTAGTAAACTGCATTGCAATTAATGGAATTAGCAACAGAAACAATGAAATCAGCAGAATAGTGATAAGTCTTTTGTTTTGCATAGTCTTAAATATTCGTTTAGGTCCTACGTTGCAACCAATGTTATGACGGTATGCATCTCGTCACTTGTTATGAGATATGACCGATTGTTATTAGCTGTTCGGCTGTGAATGCTAGCTCAGATCAATTATTGCCGCTTTTTTAAAAATAATTAATCTCTTTAAAATTTCATTCTCTTTTGTATTGTTTATTCATTTCGTGTAGGAATCAATGATTAACATTTACAAAAGTATATCTCCACAACTTAATTAACCGCTGTATGTGATATGCGCTTGGTTTTATGGAGACAATTTCTTCTTTCTGCTTTTTGCCGGAACAAAAATTAGTGGGAGCAAAACCCCCACTATACAAGATAGACTTCAGTCTAAAGTTTTGACATAAGCCTTCTTTCTGCTAATGATAAAGAATTCGCGTAAAATAAAATCACGAAATGATTTGGATTCTAACGCAGCATCTCGATTAAATGCTTTTTTTTGACAAATGAATCATTATCTTTTCAAAAAGCAATTTTTTATTAATCGGTTTCGAAATATAATCGTCACATCCTGCTTCAATAGCTTTTTCTTTGTCGCCTGATAATCCAAAGGCTGTTTGGGCAATTATTACTACATCCCGATTGAATTTTCGAATTTCAAAAGTGGCATCATAGCCGTTCATACCTGGCAATTTTATATCCATAAGTATAATATTGATCTCAGGATGCTTCTTTATCGCTTTAATTGTTTCTGCTCCGTTGGTTGTATAAATTATATTTCTGAATTTGTTTTTAAAAATAGTTTTAAAAAACAATTGGCTGGTTTCATCATCTTCTGCTATAATTACTGATACATCAGTTAACGATGTTTTCTGTTCTTTTTTCTTAGTGTTTTTGATGCTACTATATTTTGTGCTTTGCTGTATGTATGGGATACTAAAGGTGAATGTGGAACCAGAACCTTCTATTGAAGACACCTGAATGTTTCCACCGAGCATTTCAACATAAGACTTAGAAATTGTAAGCCCTAAACCTGAACCCTCAAAAACTTTGGAATCTTCAATATCGGCTTGTTCAAAGCGGTTAAAAATAGCTTCTATTCTATCCGATGGTATGCCTACCCCCGTATCTTTAACATAAAATTCTAGTTTCTTAAAATCCCTCTCTTTTTTTAATGAGTATCCAAAGCTGATATTCCCATGTTTAGTAAATTTAATAGCGTTTTTAATCAGGTTTATTAGAATTCCTTCCAGTTTGAGTTTGTCGGTAACAATGATAACTTCCCTTTCCGAAAGTGTGGGTTTATAAATCAGCTCAAGCCCTTTTGATTGAGCCTCAGAATTAAAAAATTCATACTGTTCTTCAAGTATTTTGTTTACTGATACTTTAGATTTTAGAACTTCTACCTGTCCTGCCTCTATTTTAGAAATGTCAATAATATCATTAATAGTATTAAGCATTCTGTCACCACTTTTTTCAATAATTTTAATGTAGCGATTCTGTTCATTTCCCGTAAGTTGTGGCTCTTTTAATAATTCAGTAAATCCAAGTATTCCGTTCATTGGAGTACGTATTTCATGACTCATATTCGCTAGGAATGCTGATTTTAAATGGTCGCTTTCTTGGGCTTTCTCAAGGGCTGATTTTAAATCCTCTTCAGCTTTTTTCCGCTCAGTAATATCAAGGGCAGTAAAAATAATTCCGGAGGAAAGGTCATTGACATCTATTGGTGTTGAGCTTAATATTACGTCAATAGTCTGACCGTCTTTTTGTTTTAATTTGGTTTCAACTGTTCCGGTTCTTTTTTTTTGAATCTGCTCATATTTATGTTTGCCAACATATTCACAATCATCTTTACTGGGATACACGATTATTGCATCTTCTCCAATTAGTTCTTCACGTGAATAGCCTGTCATATCACAAAAAACATCATTAACTTCATGAATAACTCTATTGATAACAAAGCCTATTCCGGTTGGTGCAACCTTTATAATAGAGCTTAATTTTTCTTCAGCTATTTTGCGTTGAGTGATGTCAATATGAGTTCCTACTGTCAAATTGGTAATGTTTCCGTTTTCATCGTGGAGTGTACTTCCACGCGATAAAATCCAAACCCAATAGCCATCGCTATGTTGCATACGAAAATAATTCTCGTACATTCCCACCGAACCATTTTTAAGATAATCGGCAAATTGAGTGCTTGCTCTTTCACTGTCTTCTGGATGCAATAAGTCAATCCAGGTTTCATTTAAATTGCTGCCGCCAGATTGATTAAACTGATTTCTATCTTTACCCAACATAGAAAAATACTCGGGGCTACACCACAGGAAATCAGTTTCTGTATTGTATTCCCAGGCTCCGGTGTTGGAAACGGAGATGAATGCTTTGTATCTTTTGTTGCTTTCGATCAATTGGGCTTCTGAAAGTTTTCTGTCCGTAATATCCAATAAAGTACCTAAAATCTTTGCAATCTTTCCATTTTTATAAATTGGTTTTCCGGCAGTTCTCACCCATAGGTTTTTACCTTGTGCATTGATAAATCGAACTTCTATATCATACGAAACACCATCTGAAATTACTTTTGCAAAGGCGTCGGAAACCAATGGTCTGTCATCGGGATGGTAAAATTTCATTCCTTCTTCAGGATTTAACACCTTGTCTTTAGAAATCCCATGAATATTAAATATCTCATCCGAAAAATAGGTTGCGCCGGATTCAACGTCATATTCCCAACCCCCGATTTTTGAGATTTTTTGAGTTTCATTTAAAACATATTCACTTCTTTTTAACGCTTCTTCGATATTTTTTTATTTGGTAATAACTTCCCCAATGGAAAGTAATAAATACTTTGAGGCGTCTTCACTTTCATACATCCCTGTAGTTTGCCAGGAAACTATAATTTCTTTTCCTTCTTTAGATAGGATTGGATTTACATATGAATGGGATGTAATTCCCCAAGAATCTTTAGATGCTTTGTTCATTTCATTTAACATCTCCTTTGGGAAAAATATCTTGAACCAGTCTTTTCCAACAACTTCAGCTTTTGTATATCCGGTAGTACTTTCTGCACTTTTATTAAAAATTTTGATTTTATGGTCTTTATCAAGTCCCACAATTATGGCCCTTGCAGTCTCTACAATTCTTTCTGAGAAGTTTTTCTCTTTTTTAAGTTCATGCTCACCGGTAATTAACTGTTGGTTTGCTGCTCTAAGCTGTTGTTCGCTTGCTGCAAGTTGCTGCTATCACCTTTTCTTCGGCTTTTTTGCGCTCGGTGATGTCTCGCCACACCACATGAAAATACTGGTCTTTCTCAGTTTTTATTGAAGTAAGCATAACTTCTACAGGAAACTCACTGCCATCAGTTTTTTTATGTATCCACTCAAAACGGTGATTTCCATTTTTCAGAGCTAGCTTATCCATTTCCTGTGATTTTTCCTGTGATTTTTTCCCGTCAGGTTGAAATTCAGGAGACAAATCAGCAGCACTGGCATTCATCATTAACTCTTCTTTCGATTTCATTCCAAGGACATCAACCGCTGCCTGGTTACAATCCACAAATCGTCTGTTTTTATAAATTAATACCGGGTCGGCTGATTGCTTGTACAGGCTTTTATATTTTTCCTCACTTTCTTTCAGTACTTGTTCTGCTTCTTTGTTTTTGGTAATATCGGTAGCAATTTCAAGCCTCACGAGTCGTCCGTCTATCCATTTAATAGCTTGGTCTCTATACTGATACCATTGTTTTGTAATTGTATTTTGAAATTCCCATATGTAAGGTTCATTTGGATTTCCGTTTTTATCTAATAATTTGTTGTTTGTGCAAAAACTGCATGGAGTATTTAGTCCTTGTAAGGCTTTATAGCATTTTTTCCCAACTTTATCGCGCCAGTTTTGTTTTCCGTATTTATTAAGAAATAGAAGTTCATAAGTTTGCATATCGGTAACATAAACGAGTGCATCAATACTGTCCATTGTAGCACGGAAACGTTTATTTTCGTTTTCAAGCAGTTTTTGGTTTGAAGCTTCCTGTATTTCTTTACGCTCTTTACTTTTTTTACATAATTCGTCCAGTTCAGAGTAAAGTTGTTTTTTGGATTTATTCAAATCTTTTTTCATAACCTATTCTCCTGTTCTTTTTTTAGCAGTAAATTTTCATAATTTTTTCTCAACACTATCACCAACAGTAAAGTTAACAATTCCTGAACGCAGATTCAGTTTAGCAGTGCGTCTTTCATATCCGCCCAAAGATGATGTTATTACATTTAGCTTTTTCTTTTTAAGAATATCATAAACACTAATAATAAGATGGTCGGCAATGTTATCATTTTCCTTTCTTAGTACATTTGCTCCGCTAACAAGACAAATTTTAATATTTTTTTTGGGTACACTCAAATTTTTTAATTCATCTATTAAATTTGCTGTAGCATTTTCTGCATATTTATTGTCATTTCCTTTTGGTGATTTGCCTGGTAACATTATATGAGCAAGTCCACTTGTTTTTGTGGTTTTATCGTATGCTACAACAGCGACACAGGAACCTAAAGGAGAAGAAGTTAAAAATCCATCTAAAGAGCCTGTAGCTATACATCCAGTTGAGACAAACTTTTCTGTTTTATGTTCTCTTATTTGTTTGTAGTAAATAGTTTTAAAATTGCATTTAACGTTAAACCGTAAGAATACGTCACTGCTTATGGTTTTTACAGATAGTTATCAACTGTTGGGCTGTGAATGCTAGCTCAGATCAATTGTTGCAGCTCTTTAAACAATACAAAATTTGTTGATTTTATATGAACCCCATAAAAATATATATATTATTTAATTTGCCTGTACTAAATTGAAAGCAATTAAGCTGGAATCAATATAAATAAGCTTTTCATAAGAGGAGCGGTATGAATAAACTGCTGTAAAACCATTGGTTTGTTGTACTTGCTCAATCTATTTCTTTTGTCCGAAAATAGCTGTGCTTCCTCTATTTATTCATTGCATTAGCTGTGGATTACTACGGTTTCTTTTATTTCATTAATCACATTTTAATAAATCACATAATGCAAAAGCCCCGTAGGGGGAGATACTTCTTCTTCATTTGTGTTTTAAAAGGTAACCCTCTTGGCATTATGTTGTGAAACACATTTGGGGTGAGTTCAATTTTAAATCATAATTAAGATGCGGTTCGAGCTTAGGTTTTACGGGGCTTGCGAATAATTTAAAGACTTTAATATTTTTTTTAATTAACAGGAGAGTTCAAATTTTGTTTTTGAATATCCGAAAGGATATTTTAAATTGAGTCTCGATAAAAAAAATTATTAACCTAAAATGTTAAGTAATGGCAAACGTAAAAGTGTTTGAAAAAGTAAAAGAAAAGTTAATTGCAATTGCAGAGGAAGATTTAAGCAAGCCATGTATGCCTATTGATGTTTATTTGCAAGAGGCCGAGGATAAAAGCTATTATGCCATAAAGGACAAAGAACTTTTGGTGGCAAGCGGTTTACCTGTAGAATACATCGATTCTTTGCCTGCAAGAATTGGAGCTTTGCAGTACACGCAATCGGAATGGAAAGCAGTATCGAAAAGCAGAACCGAAATGGCTAAACAGTGGAGCGAGGTATCGGAGAATGCTGAAAACCTGCATCGCGAATTATTACATAAATTCCGTTTTGCTTATCGTAACGATAAGGAATTGAAAGCGGTAGTGGATGATATTGCAGAGGGAAGCGGATATGCCGATATGGTTCAGGATTTTAGTGATTTTTGCTCTCTAGGGAAGAAAAATCCCGATTTATTAACTGCTATAAATTTCGATTTCACCAAATTGGAGAAAGCAAATGAATTTGCTGGTATATTAGGTTCAATGCTTAGTAGTATAAATGGTGAGCGGGACGAGAACGATAAACCTGCTAAAGAGATGCGCGACAGGGCTTACACCTATTTAAAAGAGGCAATTGATCAAATTAGCGACTTCGGTAAATTTGTGTTCTGGGAAGATGAAGAGAAGTTAGAAAAGTATGCTTCGGCATATTTTCGCAAACTCAGGAAACAAAAAGAAGAGGAGGACGAACCAGCAAAAACCCTCTGAAACCCCCGCGCAGGCTAGGTAAAAACCCGCAGGAAGGGTAATTTTGCCGCAGGACGCTAAATTTAGGCGCAGGAAGCCTAAAAAGTCCGTAGAATTGCAAAAAACTGCCGCAGCGCACCTCAAATTGCCGCAGCGTGGCAAAAATTGGCGCAGCGCACTATGATTTTACCGCAGCGCTGATTGAAAAGCCGCAGCGCGAATAAAAAGGGAGTAGGATCGGCTCAATTCCTTAGTAAACAACAAAAGACCTCCATTAGTGAGGTCTTTTTATTTTATCTAAAAAAAGTAGCTGTGGAAGTATCTGGTGCGTTTCTTCTTTCGCTGGCTTTTTTCAAAACAGCTTTCTTTTCGTCGTTGGTGTAAAGTGACCAATTGCCTATTTCTTCAGAAGTTCTTCGGCAACCAAAACACACGTCGTTGCTATCTTGTCGGCAGATTTTAACACATGGAGATTCTATATCTTTCATAGCTTGTTTATTTATAATGAATACAAATAAAGACAAAAGAATCCTTTTTACAAAACGGATTCTTTTCTGAACGATTCAGAGCAATCGTATTAAAAAATATAAGTATGTAATATTTCGGTGCGCTGCATCTTTTGATATGGTATAAAATATTACGCAATGCTGTTGCTTATTAACAAATAAAAAAAGCAGTATAGATTCACTTCTTACAACAATATTGTTGTTTGATGAATTAAAGATGTGGAACATTGAAATATTAAAGGAAAAAAATTAAATGCATTTGCTCTGCTGAACTATTGCTTCATCTGCATTCGCTATTCATTCGCATTTTTCAGAAAAGCCTGCACAAATCTTAAATCGGAAAAACTAATCGAATCGTCCATAGCATTTTTCACATCGCGTAAAGCTTCCATGCCACTTAATTTAAATTGTGCCTTTATCTTCTTAATTTTTTTCTTGTCCACAAAATCCTCCAGCGGTAAAATACCCAGACCCACATAATGGGAGAGATGACTGGCAATTGTCGTGTCCTTCAGATCGCGAATTGTTGCAATATCAGCAATAGATTTTCCTTTTTTAAAAAGCTCGAAACTAATTTCTCTGGTTGGGATTTTGGGTTTCTTTGGTTCCGATTTTTCATCAATGGTGAAGTTTAGGAGTCCGAGCTTATTTTTTTGTCGATATTCCAGTACAATAGCCATAATATCTTTGCCATATCGCTCTATTTTTTTCTTACCCAGACCATGTATGTTTTTTAGTTGATCCGAAGTATAGGGTAATTTATTGGTGATCTCGATCAGGCTTTTTTGCGAAGCAATATAGAAAGCAGGCACATCGTTTTTTGCGGATATTTCGGTTCTCCATTTTTTCAATAAGCGCAACAAATCCGGATGTTCCGCAGTCTCATCGCTCGTTTCCTGCGTTTTCTTTTTGCGAACAACAGATTTTTGCAAAATGGCCTGAGCTCTGCTATCCAGGTAATCCGCAATACGAAAGCCTTTCAAACAAGCTTTTAAGCAATTTATCTTGATATGGGTTTTTTCATCTAATTGTTCCAGATAGGTGTGGATGGTTTTTTCAATGGTTTGATTGTCGGTATCGAAGCTGTAATCTTGTAGAATCGACAAAATATGATCTTCCAGTTTGGGTATAAAATATTGAATCGCTTTTTGGATTCTGTCTTGTGCCGTTTGGTTTTTTTCCAATTCCTCCTCCACAAAACAATATTGCTTGATTGGGGCAATAAATTTTTCGCCTACCTCCAGTATTTCTGCCCGAACAGCAGGAAAGCTGATCTTAAATTTATCGGGTAAATTACCAATAATGCTCGATTTATTTTCTTGCAGATGTTTTTCGCAAGCGCGGTACAAACGGAAGATTTCGTGAAAGGAAAATAGATCCTGAAGCAATTGAAACTGATAATTTCGTTTTGCAGATTCAAAATTCTTTTCGTTTGGCGGATTTTGTTCTACTGCTCTGGTAAATTCAGAAACCGACGATTCACAGATGATTCCGGTTCTGCTTAATTGCGATTTTAAAACCAGTCCCTGTAGCGATTTACATCTGCTTAAAGCAACATAAACCTGACCATGAGCAAAGGCTGCATTGGCGTCTATTATGGCTCTTTCGAAAGTGAGCCCCTGGCTTTTGTGTATGGTAATTGCCCAGGCAAGCTTTAGAGGAAATTGAATGAAAGAGCCAACCTCTTCCTCTTCAATCGCCTTTGTCTTTTCATTGATCGTGTATTTTACGTTTTTCCATTCATCGGTATAAACATCTATCGCCGTATCCTCGCCTTCGCATTGTACCCGTATCAAATCATCCTCAAAATCGACTACGCTTCCTATTTTTCCATTAAAATAGCGTTTTTCCTGCGAGCTGTCGTTCTTTACAAACATCACCTGGGCACCCTTTTTCAGGATAAGATTTTCAGCCGTTGGATAGGAATATTCAGGAAACTGACCTTTAATTGTTGCTTTAAAACGCTGCTTTTTCTCTTTGAGTTGAGCTATTTTATCCTCGTTTATTTTTTCTGCACGGGCATTGTGGGTGCTGAGGGTAATATATCCTTCCTTATCGTCGGGTTGAAAGTCAGGTAGAAATCGTTCTTCTAACTTTTTGTATGAAGATTCCGAAAGCTGGTTGTTTCGTACTTCGTTTAAGATATGGATAAAATCATCATCTTTCTGGCGGTAAACATGTTTAAGTTCTATGCTTATGTGTTGTGATTTTTGAAAGGCAAGACTGCTAAAAAAGAAGGGCGAGTTATAATGCTGTTTAAGTAAGGACCACTCTTCATTTTTCACCACAGGAGGTAATTGTTGCAAGTCGCCAATCATGAGTACCTGAACACCGCCAAAAGGCTCACTCGAATATTTATACTTGCGAAGTACCTCATCAATTCCATCCAATAAATCAGCCCGCACCATACTAATCTCATCTATAATGAGCAAGTCGAGCGATTTAATAATATTGATTTTCTCGCGTCGGAATTTCCGATAAGAAGCTTTCCCTGATGCCTTAGCATCATTTCTGCTGTCATTTAAGATCTGTCCTGGTAGAATCGGACCAAAAGGCAATTGAAAAAAGGAATGAATGGTTACTCCTCCTGCATTAATTGCTGCAACTCCGGTGGGAGCTACCACAACCATACGTTTGGGTAAATCTGTTTTTAGTTTTCGTAGGAAAGTTGTTTTTCCTGTTCCTGCTTTACCTGTTAAAAAAAGATTGGTATTGGTATATCGAATATATTGGTTTGCCAGGTTGAGTTCCGTGTTCTGTTTCATCTTGTATTTTCAATAATTTTAATGTTAAAAATACAAAATATTATTTTCTCACAAACTTATGTAAGATTATTTTTCTCGAATGGAGGATTTGCTTGAACTAAATGTTCAGAAGCATCTACATATCTTGGCAAAGACCAATGCAGATAGCAAGTATAGTTTAAGAAATTGAAATGTCTTTGTATTATCTCGATACAATCGTAGATCGGATAATTCTCCCCATTTGAAGAGCGAAAATAATGATTGGTTTGGTATTTAATCTGAATATGAAGTGCTTTTTGAGTTGGATTTACATCCTGAAATTCAATGTTGTCAATAAGCCATGATTCTGGCAAATTCAAAGCCTGAGTAAAGATTTCTGCACGTTTCATGATATATCATTTTAAAAATAGATCCGGGCTCCTTTTAGCCCGGATCTGATTTTGAATAGTATCACTAAATATATTTTTTACTAAAAAGCATATTTAAAATGTAGTAGGAAACGAGTGCTGTTTACCAAATCAGAATTGGCAACAGTACCATCAGCTTGAGTAGTTCCATAGGCAGCTGCTGTATAGATAATTTCTCCTCCAATTTTCACTTTACCAGCTAAAAACTCAATTCTGGGAGCTACCTGATAAAGGTAATCGATATTGGATCCAAGGCTATACAGACCAACAAAACTACCATTGTTAGAAGCCAAATCATCATCAGCTCCCAGGTTTTTGCTATAACCAGCATTCAAACCATATCTAACATTTCCAGTAGTAGTGAAGAAATCAGAAACCAAATTCCAGGTTTTGATATTTGTATATTCATAATCGCCATTAGCTTTCACATTCTTCACACCATATCCGCCGATCATAAAGAAATCGCACATGTTTTGGCCATAGATATTTTGAAGATTCCATTTGAATTTTTTACCGGTAATACCTAACCATAGATTAGTATAATAGCTACCGATTTTCTCATCTGTTTTAACTCCAAGAGAATTTACAGTTAATGGCATCAATGTTTTGTAACCTACCGTTAAACCAGTTGAAATAACATTAGAAAGTTTGGTGTCGAATCTGGCATTGAATTCCGGTATGCTGGATTGCTGTGCATATTTTACACTATTACCATCAGGACCTTTACTTTTAAAATCCATTTGAGAAAGTAAAGAAAAGCTCAACTTACTGTTTTTGAATTTGCGAGTATATCTCAATTGTGGTGCACGATTTAGCACTCCGAAAGGAATTGCTGCGCCCCAGTGCAATACACGTGGAAAAGCAGATTCTATAAAAATTGGATGCCAATATTTACCAGCTAACAATTGATCTTTTTCCCAATCTAATTTAATAAAGGCATGACGCAAGCGAAATAAACCTGTGTGATCATTAGATGTACCCACAAAGTCACCTTCAAGAACAGCAGTACCTTTTGCTCCAAAGGCTTCAAAACCTGTCATTTTAGCTTGTAGTCTGGATTGAATACCAGTCATCATGAATTCAGAACGATCATTTAAATCATTTCCCTGAGCATCTAATGATTTTGCTGCTGGAAATAAGAGGATAGCTCCGTCGCGTGCCGCAACTGTTTTTCTGGTATCAAAATATGATTCAGCAGCAACAAATCCATGAAGCGTTACTTTTGGTTTCTCTTGTGCTTTTGCAAGTAAACCCGAACCGATCAATACTCCAATTAGTAAAAGTTTGAAAGTTTTCATTTTTTATAGATTTAGTTTGTTTATTGATGTTGTAATTGAACTTGCTTTGCGTGCTTTTTACTTGCGACAAAAAGGAAGGCTCCAAGACTGGCAACGGCAGTGATAATTCCGATTGGATAAGCAATCTGCTGTGAAATGCTAAATCCTTCAGGTGCAATAAGAATATAGGTTACAACTACTGCAGTCATAAATGTTGCAGGAATTGAAATAAACCAATGGCTTCTTACTTTTGTTACCATATACATTGCTGCGGTCCAAAGTACAACGGTTGCAAGGGTTTGATTTGCCCAACCAAAATATCTCCAGATAATTGCAAAATTCACTTGAGTTAATAGGAATCCAACTAAGAAAAGAGGAATGGTAATGATTAAACGTTTTGCCAAAGATTTTTGAGAAAAATTAAGAGAATCGGCAATAGTTAATCGCGCACTTCTAAAGGCAGTATCACCAGAGGTAATTGGTGCAGCTACTACTCCAAAGATTGCAAGCAGGCCACCAATTTTACCTAGTAGACTATTACAAATTATATTTACCACATAAGCTGCATTGTGTCCTGTAACAGCCATGGTATCTCCCAATTCGTGAACACCACCAAAAAATGTCATTGCTGCAGCAGCCCAAATAAGTGCTACAACTCCTTCAGCGATCATTGTGCCATAGAATATCTTTCTTCCTTGATTTTCATTGGTCATACAACGTGCCATTAAAGGAGATTGAGTAGAGTGGAATCCGGAAATTGCTCCACAGGCAATGGTGATAAATAATAATGGATATACAGGATATTTTCCTGGAGCTGCATGCATATTAGCAATGTTAGCTGGAATTAATTCAGGAATACTATATCCTCCAAATACTAATGCACCTGCAATACCAACTGCCATAATCAGTAAACAAAGTCCAAAAAATGGATAGACTCTACCAATAAGTTTGTCAATAGGAATTAAGGTTGCTAGAATATAGTATAGGAATATAGCACCAATTAAGATGGTAACATTAAATCCTGTTAAACCGTTAAGAATAGATGCAGGCCCTTTGATAAAAACGACACCTACCAATACTAATAGTACTACAGAGAATACTCTCATAAAATTTTTGAAAGCAGGTCCAAGATACTTACCAACTACTTCAGGAATACTTGCACCGTCATGACGAACAGAAAGCATACCAGAGAAATAGTCATGAACTGCTCCGGCAAAAATACAACCAAAAACAATCCAAAGGAATGCTACTGGTCCCCATAAAGCACCGGCAATAGCTCCAAAAATAGGACCTAGGCCAGCAATATTTAGAAATTGAATCAGGAAGATTTTCTTCCAATTCATAGGTACAAAATCAACTCCATCTTCTAATTCAATAGCAGGGGTTGTTCTTTCGGGGTCAGCTCCAAATTTGCGTTCCACAAATTTCCCGTACACGATATATCCCAAAATGAGAGCTGCAATACTTAAGAAAAAAGTTACCATAATTTAGTTGTTTTGTTTTAGTAAAGATTTATCTCTTAGATAATTTATTTCGATACAAAACAACTGGAATCGTTTGCGGATGAAAAGGGTAATTTTGCACAATTTCATTCACAATACCCTCACATGCAAGTGAGTATTTTTACGCATATAGGGAGTGTAACTAGTGGGAATGTAGTTAGTTACGTCTTATTTAGAAAGCTTACAATTAAGGAGGATTCAAAAAAACGAGATCATATTTCGATAATATTGTTTTTTACGGCATACATTACCATTGCAATAGAGTTGGAGCAATTGGTTTTACTTAGCAAATTCGCACGATGCCGCTCTACGGTTCGGATACTAATGAAAAGTTCCTCGCCAATTTTATTATTGCTATACCCTTTGCAAATTAGCTGCAATACTTCTAATTCACGATCGGTGAACTGAACTACTTCCGAAGGATGTTTTTGTTGCTTTCGCTTATTAAGGATTCCAACTAAAAGTTCCTGGGAGAAATAAGTTCCTCCGGCACCAATGGTATGAAGAGCCTTGGATAATTCATCCACATCAGAATTTTTCAATAAAAACCCCTTTGCTCCAGCCTCAACCATCTTGTCGTAATATTGTTCTTCACCGTGCATCGAAAGCACAATAATTTTTAATTCCGGAAAACGATCCAAGGCTTTAATGCTTGCTTCAATTCCATCCATTTCCGGCATATTGATATCCATTAGTACAATATCGGCTGCTGTAAACTGAAGTAGAGACAGAAATTCTTTGCCATTTTCGGCTTCGCTCACTACATTAATTCCCTCCATATCGTCAAGAAGGAAGCGAAGTCCTTTTCTAAATATTTTGTGGTCGTCGACTATTATTACTTTATAATCTTCCATTTCTTACCTATAAATTGATATTAACAATCGCCATCATTCCGCCTATATCAGGATTGCTTTGAATATTACTTATTCCGTTTAAAGATTTAATTCGACTCAGGATATTGTGTAATCCCATTCCCAATTCTTTTTTGTTGGAAATTTTATCCGGATCAAAACCAATTCCATCATCGATATAAACCAAATTTAAGGAGTTATTTTCTCGGGTGATATGGATTTGAATATTATTTGCATTAGCATGTTTAATGGTATTGTTGATTAATTCGCTTACAACCCGATACATAACAACCTCAATTTGCTGGTTTAATCTGCCTTCTAAATTTTTTGTCTCTAGCGTAATATTGATATCGTCAGAGAGATTTAACTTTTGAATAAAAGATTGAATCGCATTATCCAATCCAAAGTCATTTAGAATATGGGGACTCAGGTTATTCGAAATTTCTTTAATGTTGATTAAGGTTTCGTTTACAATTTCTCTCGATGCAATGATTATTTTTTTACTCTTTTCATTGGGATTTGCTTTGCTCAGTGCCGAAAGATAAAGATTAATACTGGAAAGTAAGGGGCCAATGGAATCGTGCAGATCGGTAGCAAATCTTTTGCGTTCATTTTCCTCTGCTTCAATTACTGCATTAAGAACATTTCGTTCTGTTTCTTGTCTTATGCTGATGTCGCTGGCAACAGCAAGAACTAATTTGCCATCCGTAAGATCAATTAAGCTTAATTGAATTTCAACCGGGAAAGTAGAATTATCTTTTCTCTTTTGAATAGAGTCCAGCTTTATGGAAGGGTTGTTTTGATTTAATTTCTTCCATACACTACAAAACTGCTTCAAGTCATGATTTTGATCTAATTGAGAAAAGTTAGAGCCAATTAATTCCTGTCTGCTAAATCCTAACCAATTACAAGCAGCCGGATTCACATCCAAAATTGCACCTTTTAAATCATGTATAATAATTTCGTAAGATGCCTGTTCAATTAACGATCTCCAGCGTTTCTCCGAGGCACGAATTTCGATTTCATCTTCCTTTATTTTTGCTTCTGCAAGTTTTCTTTTGGTAATATTCATGAGTGTTCCAACCAAATTAACAGCTTGGTTTTGCTCATTAAATTCCTGTATTTTAGCTCTTGCTTTTAGCCACATCCAGGTCTGATCTTTGGCTTGAATTCTAAATTCCACATTAAAAAGATCAATCTTTCGATTTTCTAATTTTCCTCTTTCTTCTAAATATATTTTTAAATCATCCTGATGAATATGTTTTTCTACAAATTCAGGTTTGTTTTGAACCAAATCGGCATGATAGCCAAGTTTCTCCCATATATTTTTACTTATATAGGTTGTGTTATTTATGAAGTTATGTTCCCAAACGCCATCAGAATTTGCATCCAACATTCTTAGCAATCTGTTTCTACTACTTTTCAGTTGATTATTCCTTGTTATTAACCGGTTTTCGGCTTGATGACGTTTTATTCTGGCATAGGCGATAATGATGAGTAATAAAGCTAAAAATGAGAAAAAAATGATGATGCTAATTTTATGCTTCGACAAAAAAGTTGGTGGCTGATGAATCACGAAACTACCTTTTGGTAAATCTTCCGTTTTAATGCCAAAGCGTTTCATTTGATCATAGTCGAACTTAAAACTATTGTAGCCAGTATTTACGATTGGGATAGAGTCTGCAGGAACACCATTGAAGATTTTTACAGCCAATTCTGCGGCAAGTTTTCCTTCCTTAAAACCACTGGTGAGCATTCCTCCCACAATTCCTTCTCCAAAATAAAATTCCCAGGAACTATAAATTGGCAATTTGGTGGCATTGCGAATTATCTCAATATTTTCCTGGTAGGAGATATAATTTCCTTCCTTGTCTCTGCTAAAATTGATGAGTAGAATAATATTGGAATCATCCAGATTTTTCACCTTCTCTACCAATTCATTAATGCTTAAATTCTCCAGGAATTTCAGATGAACATTCGTGTGAAGCTCAGGCCAAAATGATTTGATATGATTCCGGTTAATGATTGCTGATGTGGTAACATTGTCATTAATAACCACTAGGTTTTTCGCTTTGGGATGTAAGCGTAGAGCTTGTTCAATAGTTTGCTTAAAATCAATATCTTCGGTAATACCGGTAACATTGGTCATTCCTTTTATCAAACTATCCTGAAATTGATCGATAGAGCAGAATACAATTGGAATGTCTTTAAAGAATTCATCTTGGTAATCGCGAGTAAAATAAAGAGCATTATTGTCGGATGCAATTACAACATTGTAAGGGATTTTTTTGTGTTTGAGACGATATAGTTTCACAAATTCGTCCAGGTATTCCTTGTCGTACTGTCTTTTGGTATCCATATATTCAAACTGAACCTCCAAATTATCCTCTGGTTTTAGTACGGATAAAATTCCTTTGGTGATATTATCGGTCCAATTAAGTCCTTGATGGTAAGAGTGCAATACCAAAACTTTCTTTCGCCTTGCATCTGTTGAAATGCTTAGTAAAATAAGTAAAAGAGTTAGAAGTAAGCTTTTTTTGAGGAATACCATTTATATTCGATTTGTAACACTAATGTGTTTAAAGTGAACTAATTTAAGCCTTGTAGTTTTCACGTTCCTAATATATTCATATGCGCGAAATTATTCAATCTCTATAATCCTGTTTTTTACTGCATACATTACCAGTGAAGTAGAATTTTTGCAAGCCGTCTTACTCAAAAGATTAGAACGATGCCTATCAACGGTTCTCTGACTTATAAATAATGCTTCTGCAATTTCGGCATTACTGTAGCCATCGCATATTAATTTAAGCACCTCCAATTCACGATTGGATAATTTAACGGCATTGGTATTTAGTTCTTGTTGTCTTTTCTGATCCAGAATATTAACCAGTAATTCTTGCGAAAAATAGCTTTTTCCGGCCATTACAGCTTCCAATGCCTGTATTAGTTCATCTGCACCTGAATTTTTGAGTAGGAAACCTTTCACACCGGCATCCAGCATTTGGTCGTAATATTCCTCTTCTCCATGCATGGATAGTACAATTACCTTTAAATCGGAAAACTTTTCCATGGCAATTTTGGTAGCTTCAATGCCGTTCATTTCCGGCATATTAATATCCATTAAGGCAATATCAATAGGTTCTTTCTCTGCAATCTGCAAAAATTCGGTTCCATTGGAAGCTTCTCCAATCACTTTGATATTAGGCACATTATTTAATAAAAATCGCAGACCACTGCGAAACATTTTGTGATCATCAACAATTATTACATTATATTCTTTCATTTGATTCTAATTTAGATTTATTTCCACCACAGCCATCATTCCACCTCTTTGGGGATTACTTTTAATTTTGTGCGTTCCGTTCAGGGAACGAATTCTGCTCAATACATTGTACAAGCCCATTCCATTTGATGTCCCGGCGTTAATAGCCTTGGTGTCAAAACCAATTCCATCGTCGATATAAATTAAGGAAAGCATATTTTTTTCTATCGATAGATTAATTTCAATGCTTTGGGCCTTTGCATGTTTAATGGTATTGTTAATCAACTCCGCTACTACTCTAAAGATAACAACTTCCACTTGATGATTGAAGCGCTGCTCCATATTCTCCGCATTAAAGCTGATGTTGATGGCTTGTGACAAATTGATTTTATTAGTAAAAGATCGAATTGCTTTTTCCAATCCAAAATCATTTAAAACATGAGGACTTAGGTTGTTAGATATTTCTTTAATGCTGACTAAAGCCTCGTTAACCGCATCAACCGAAGCTTGTATAATATTTTTTCTATCCGCTTCGGAATTCACCTTAGAAAGTGTGGAAAGATACAAGTTAATACTGGAAAGAAGCGGTCCTATGGAATCGTGTAAGTCGGTTGCAAAACGTTTTCTTTCGCTCTCCTCTGTGTTGATAACTGTATTCAGAATCTTCCGTTCTGTTTCCTGTCGCTTGCTAATGTCATTCCCAACCGATAGAATGAGTTTACTATCCTGCAATTCGATCAGACTAAGTCTGATTTCTACCGGAAAACTGGTTCCGTCTTTTCTTTTTTGAGCCGACTCAAAGGAAAGGGAAGGATTCGAGGTATTTAATTTTTTCCAATAGGATTGTAATTCCGAGCTTTGATGATTCTGATCAATTTCGCAGTAGTTCAGTTCCAGCAATTCCTCATTCGTATAAGCCAACCAATCACATGCGGCCGAATTGGCATCCAGAATGCTACCATTGGTATCGTAAATAAGAATTTCGTCGGAGGCTTGTTCGATTAAGGATCGCCAGCGTTTTTCCGAAACCCTCAATTTCTGTTCCTCCTGACTGATTTTATCCTCAGCAATCTTGCGCTGTGTGATGTTGATTAGTGTGCCAACAATATTTAATGGATTGCCTTTGTCGTCGTAATCCAGAATTTTTCCTTTCGCTTTAAACCACATCCAGTTTTTGTCCCTGGTGATCATTCTAAACTCAACGATGAAAAGCTTACTTTTCCCCAATCGGTTCATCTTTTGTTTTTGTTTAATGATGATGAGGTCTTCGGGATGAATTAGCTTGCAGAGCAGATCTTTTGTTTTGGAAATGGTGATCGATTGATAACCCAATTTATCCCAAATAATTTTGCTGATATAGATTTGTCCGGTCGTAAAATTATGCTCCCAAACTCCATCAGAATTTGCATCTAACATCCGTAACAATCTGTCTCTGCTACTTTTTAATTCGAGGTTAGCTATCTCCAGATTTTTAGTTCGCTCTTCCACTAAATCGAGCAAATTGTGTCGATGTTGCTCTAATTCCTTATTCTGTGTTGTTATTTGATTGGTTTGGAGTTCCAGTTTTTCGTTGACAAATATTAATTCTTTGGTTCGTTCAGCCACCCGACGATCGAGTTCTGCATTAATTTTGATTAGCTTTTTCTCGTTTCTATTTCGTTTCGTTTTTGAGTATCGCAGTATAATAGTGATTAGAACGATAAACCACAAAATAACTAAAAGAGAGATTCGATATTGATGAACGATAGATGGTGGCTGATTGCTGATCAAACTATTTTCAGGAAGTTGTTTGGGTAAAATACCAAAACTTTTCATCTGCCGATAATCGAATTGAAATCTATTGTAACCACTTCTTACAATAGGAATTTGCTCAATATTTTCTCCTTTTAATACTCGTAATGCAATTTTAGCAGCCAGTTCACCTTCCTTAAATCCACTTGTGAGCATTCCACCAACAATTCCTTCTCCAAAATAGAATTCCCAGCTGCTGTAAATGGGGAGATTTGTGGCTTTTCTAATTATTTCGATATTCTCCTGATACGAAATAAAATTACCTTCTTTATCCCTGCTAAAATTAATCAGGTAAATAACACTGTTAGCATCCAATTGCTTCACTTTTGTAATTAATTCCGGGATGGATAAGTTTTCCAGAAACACCAGCTTTACATTAGTCTGCAGTGTGGGCCAAAAGGCTTTGATATGATTTCTATTGAGGATAGCCGATTTGGTTTGATTGTCGTTAATCACCACCAACTGCCTTGTCTTTGGATGAAGTTGCAGGGCAACTTCAATTGTTTTACGGGAATCAATTTCTTCTGTCACTCCTGAAATCTGATCGATTCCTTCAATTAAATCAGGCGTAAATTGATCGATAGCACAGAATACAATAGGAATATCCTTAAAGAATGCAGCATAATAATTCCGCACAAAATCCAAAGCATTGTTGTCGGATACAATTATTACATCGAATTGATGTTGCTGATGTTTTAGTGCATAAAGCTTGGCAAATTCAGTCAGATATTCCGGTTCTGAATGCCTTTTTGTATCCATATATTCAAAGGTGAGCTCAACCTGAGATTCTTTTTTGAGTACAGATTGAATTCCTTTGCTCACATTGTCGGTCCAGTTCAAACCCTGATGGTAGGAATGCAAAACCAGTACTCTTTGCTTTCGGGCAAAGAGTTGCATGCCTGTAAGCATTAAAATAAATAGGAAGATATATTTAAGCTGTCTTTGCATGAAAAATGGATTGCTATCGTTTTTATAAGATTAGCAAGATACAAAGACTAATATAGAATTTTCATGTTATAAAAAAACTTAAGGTGATGGGTAACTCCATGCAGTGGCTGTCATTTAGGTGTCAACTTTGAAATTTGGATGGTGTATTGATAGGCATAAATTGAATAAGCAGACGATTACCATATTAACCACCTTATTTGGGACGGTTTTTTTGTGCTTTCTTCTGCGGATATTTTCCTGGTAGAATTACATTTAATAACCTTTTGCCAATCAAACCTAAAACAACAGCGAATCCAAGGCTTATAACACTCACAAATAATAGAATTATTAGTGATTTGTCTTGTAAGGCTGCAAATCGTAATACTACCGATGTAATTAAAAGTAAAGTGCTGTATATTATTTTTTCTTTTAAAAGCGGAGGTTTTAGACTTTTGAAACGTGTAATTCCATCAATAATTCCAGTAAGAAATGCAAGGATAAGAGCAAATGGTAAAAGAGTGATTAGGAAAGTTACAACAATGAATAATTCTTCATCATGGTAGTTAGGGAACAAGTATAATACTCCTAGAAGAAGTGGAATTAAGGCAATAAAACTTTGTGATATATGAATAGCAATTGGATGTAGATCCAAATTTAAGATTAGGAGTCGGTTTAAGGAAACTCGCTCCCGATAGGGTTCAAAAACTTTATCGGGTAAACCACAGGCGGGACAAACACCATTTAGTTTGTTTTTTTCCATTACGTAACCACAGGGACGACAGCGCACTAATTCTTTCATGATATTTTTTCTTCTCAAGTTACTTCATAATTGGCAATCACAAAAAATGTATAAGGAATTAATACCTTTTTTAAAGAAACTGAAACTCGAAATGGAGCAAGAACTTATTGTGAATTGAGAAGATCCCAAGCAAATTTTAAGGGAATGCATGATATAGAAGTAGCGATACAAAATGCATGAAAAAAGCCATCCCGAAAGAGATGGCTTTTTGATATTTTTCTGCTTAAATATTTATTTCAATCCCAAGACTGCAGAACCTTGTCTAAATACAATGTCTTTTGGAATGCCAGCTTGGTTCACACGATCCAAATCCTTTTGAAGATCAGCGCGAATAAAACCTTTTTCAGCAATTAATTGTTTTGCTGCTTCGTAGTCGCCATCACCTTGAATAATCAGGATTTGTTTTCCCAACTCGTTCATGGCAAGCTGCATTTTCTCAAAATCAATTTTATACTTTCCTGTCTCTGGATTTCTGCTAAATGCACCCATTTCCTGGAAGAAATAGAAACGAATCATATTCGCTTTTCCGTGAGCACTAGCAGCACCAAAACGAACCGAACGGAAGATACCAGCCATAAAGGTCACGTAATTATCCATAAGCTTGCTTTCATCCAACTCCCCCCATTTTGCCATTTGGGTAATCATATACAAACCTAAGATATCAGCTTTCCCTTCCTCCATAGAAGTATAGGTCTCTTTTAATGCTTTGCGAACACTAATATGATCTTTCAAAGTGTATTTGATTCCCAAACCATGAGATACTTCGTGGAACATTACATCTTCGAAGAAAGCATCAAAGGTTACATTTTTGCGTTGACTATCGTCAATTAGCAGATCGGCAATGGGAACCAGAATCTTATCGAATTTTGCTTTCATGGCATTTTTCAATTGCAACTTTCTGCTTCCTTTTTGAGCGTGCACTCTAGGATCGTTGGGAAGATTAATTGCGATATTTTTACTGGCGGCATTACAATCTCCGGCGTAATACACCACATCGTAAGCATTTAAATCGGCATTTGCATTTGCTTTCTCAGCTTTATATTTGGCAGGTACAGGAAGATTTTTCTGTAATTTTGGCAAATAGGATGCAAAATGAGACAGCTTATCGCTCCATACTTTATCCTTTATAAGAATTTGAGCCGAGTGAGAAGCTTTATATCCGAAAAGAGCATCTTCATAGGTTTCGATCGGACCAACAACAAAATCAATGGTATTAGATTTCATATCCATCCAAGCCAAATCAGAAGCAAGATAATCATCGGTTAAAAGTGCATCAGCACGTAAACTAAGGTATTTTTTCAAGCCTTCGTTC
>Ga0209013_10000156_pt1 | contig 54644 bp, 47 predicted proteins | sample Cruoilmetagenom2_FD_187291 | JGI IMG/M metagenome (GOLD analysis project Ga0209013, IMG submission 187291) | Oil polluted marine microbial communities from Coal Oil Point, Santa Barbara, California, USA - Sample 2 (SPAdes) (version 2) | ecosystem: Environmental > Aquatic > Marine > Oil seeps ...
CCACCAGACCGCAAAGCCATAGACCGTCGCTGGCGCATCGAAGATCCAGCTAACCCGTCCCGAACGATGCGGATCAGTCACCTGGCGCAGATCGACGCTATCCCATTCACGTATACCCGCCACCATCAGCTCGCTGGCCCACAGCCGCCTCACGTAAACGTTGTTGAGGCTCATTACCTGTGGCAGGCTGAGATCCAGTCCATAGGCCCGTCCCGTCGCTTCCCATGCCCTCAATTCGGCATCCAAGCGCGGCGCGCTGACCGGCGCCACGTATTGAACAATCCCGCGCGGAAGGATCACACCGCCAGGTGCCAGAAAGCGCTCGCGTGCATCGTTTAGCGTCGGGATGATATCTTCTTCAAAGGCGTAGTTGCCAAGCGTCTCCGAGATGATGACGTCGACTTGCGGCGGATCCTGCATCTCCATCGAGTGGCATGGCATCAACACGCAGTTCTGTAATCCGCTAGCCTTGATGACCTCTTCGGCGACACCAGAAACCTCGGCCGTCTCGTATAGGAGCACTTCGCTTGCGCCGAGCCGGGCAGCCATCGCTCCAAGCAGACCCGTACCCGCTCCAATGTCGGCGACCCGCGTTCTGCCTGGTTCGATTACAGCTTTCAGCGCCTCGAAAAGCACCCGATTGCGAACCTGATCGGCAATCAGTGTGCGGTGATACTCGATGCGCATCGTATTGATCTTTCAAAGGCTCAGATGGGCGCCACGGATTTGATACAGCGTCAACGCCGTGGCGACCGCAAGGTTCAATGAATCCAGATTGCCGGCCATCGGGATTTTCACATTCCGCGAGCAGGCCTGCGTCAGTTCATCAGACAGACCAGGCCCCTCGCTTCCCATCACGACAAGCACCGGTTCTCGATACCGCACCTCACGAAAGTCCTGCGCGCCACTCAAGTGCAACCCAACCACATCGCCAGTCCACCCCGCACGCCAACCAACAAACTCCTCCCGTGTCATGCGCACAAGCGGCACCGAGAAAACAGAGCCCATGGTGGCCCGGATACAATCTCTCGCATAGGCATCGCAGCAGTTGCCAACCAGGACAATACCCGCCGCCCCAACCGCGTCGACCGTCCGGATAATCGTGCCGAGATTGCCGGGATCGCGCACCTCCTCCAAGGCCAGCCAGAGGCAGTCCTTGGCAACGTCCTTGGTATCTGGTGCCTGAGACCAACGTTGCTTGAACACACCGAGAACCGCCTGCGGATTTTCTTTCGAAGCGACTTTCGCCAAGACCGCCGGCGTAACCTCGAGCACCTCGACGCCCGCCTGCAACGCCTCACCGACAAGGCCGCGCATAGCCGGGCTCACGGCACCGTTCGGCTCGTAAAGCACTATCTCCGGCCGCCAACCCGCTTCGCGGGCGCTGATCAAAACCGAAGCGCCCTCGGCCGCGAACAAGCCGGTTTCGCGCCGCACCTTGCGCATGTCGAGCGCCCGAATTGCCTTGATGCGATCGTTTTGCAGACTGGAAATCGGCTTCGGCTGACCGCTCGGCCCCGGCCCTCGCGCATCACGCATCTGAAGCCCACCGCACAAACAACGACGTTGGCACAACGGCGCGGCCATCTTGGGAGCGGATCGCCAATTCGCCGACATCCATACCCCCTCCCGCCTCCGCGAATGTCTCCGCCGTCAGCTCCGCGAAGGCGATCGCCGAAGCCCGGATCGCATAGACTGTCAGCACCATCGCCGCGTCCTTGGCGCAGGCAAGTTGGGCGCAATCCTGTAGCAGCGCCGCGAGATCGGCAAACAGATCCCAAGTCTCATTCTTGGGCCCGCGCCCAAACTTCGGCGGATCGATGAGCAAGACGTGATATTCCCGACCCCGGCGGACCTCCCGCGCCGCGAACTTGCGCGCATCATCGAGAATCCAGCGGATCGGCGCGTCTTCCAGCCTTGACGCCGCCTGATTATCGCGACCCCACCGGATCGCTTTCTTCGATGCATCGACGTGCACCACCTCAGCCCCCGCCGCCGCCGCCAGCAGCGAAGCTGCCCCTGTGTATCCAAACAGGTTTAAGACCCGCGGCCGTTCAATGCCGGCCGCCTTAGCCGCGCTGATCCTCTCCAGCATCCATTGCCAGTGCGGCATCTGCTCGGGAAACAATCCCAGGTGCCAGAGCCCTTGCAGCCGGCACAGCATCGTAACGCCGCCGACATCGACAGGCCAATTCTCCGGCACAACCCTATCAAGACGCCAACGGCCCTTTTCCTCATCTTCACCCGACGCGGAGAAAACAGCGTGCGCCTCACTCCAGGTCTGTTCCGGCAAACGCGGCTGCCACAATGCCTGTGGCTCCGGCCGGTCTACAATGACGTCACCGAAGCGCTCAAGCTTGCGCCCGCCGCCGGAATCAAGCAGCGCGTAGCCGCCGAAGCCGTGCGTCTCTATCAGACTGAGAGTTTCAGGAAACGCGAGCGTCATGGGGCCAGGTCGATCATCAACAACAAAGGTTGCCTGCTACCATAGGCTCCTCGAGCCCGTCGAGCTTTCGCGTCAATCGACGGAACCACCGGTCAAAGGCTCTCGTTGGTCCGGCGAATCCGCTTGGCCATGAGTTGCATCACCGTCAGAGCGAACTGCGGGCTTTGTTGCACCAGGCTCAAGAATCCGCCTCGGCCAACCACCGCGATCTCACAGGGCTCGATCGCAATCGCAGTAGCGCTGCGGGGGCTGCCGTCGATCAATGACATTTCACCAAAAAGACCACCGGGACCGACGCTCTCCAACACCATGCCCCCAGCCTTGATGGAGACCTTGCCCGAGCGAACGATGAACATCTCCGAACCTTTTTCGCCGGCCAGGAAGATCCGTTCATCCACCGCGACCGCCCTTAGCGGGATGTTGCCTTGCGATAGCAAACCAAAATCAAAGGGAGCGTTTTCATCCATTGAGACACCTAGCATCGCGGTTTAATCAAGACCTGCGGCAAGTGTAGGCCTCCACGGCCACTTCGCTCAAGCCACCGCTGACCGGTTGATGAACCTGCTCATGGACGCGTACTGGGCTATTCCACGTCCTCCACCTCCAAAGCCGCTCCACCGGAGACCCGCTGCGCCAGCGCAGCTTCCATGAATTGGTCGATATCGCCATCGAGCACACTTTGCGGATCGGTGCTCTGCACCGCCGTCCGCAGGTCCTTCACAAGCTGATAGGGCTGCAGTACATAGGAGCGAATCTGGTGTCCCCAGCCGATCTCCGTCTTGGTCGCAGCTTCTGCACTGGCCTTCTCCTCCCGCTTCTTGAGCTCAAGATCATAAAGCCGCGATTTCAGCATCGCCCAGGCGATTGCTCGGTTCTTGATCTGCGACCGCTCCTGCTGACTCGCCACCGCAATCCCTGTCGGAATGTGCGTAATGCGCACTGCTGAGTCGGTTGTGTTGACGTGCTGACCGCCAGCGCCCGAGGCACGATAGGTATCGATCCGGCAATCGCCCTCCGCGATATCGATATCGATATCGTCGTCGATTACCGGAAAAACCCATACGGAAGCAAAGCTGGTGTGCCGGCGCGCATTGGAATCATAAGGCGAGATCCGCACCAGTCGGTGAACGCCCGACTCGGTCTTCAACCAGCCGTAAGCATCCTGCCCCTTGACCTCCAATGTCGCCGACTTGATGCCAGCCTCTTCCCCAGGGCTTTCCTCGATCAGGCTGACCCGGTATCCCGCCTGCTCCACCCAGCGCGTGTACATACGCGTCAACATCTGCGCCCAGTCTTGGCTTTCAGTTCCACCGGCACCGGCATGAATTTCAACAAAGCTGTCGTTGCCGTCAGCCTCGCCGGAAAGCAGCGCCTGTACGGAACGCCGCTGCGCTTCTTGCTGCAGTTTGGCAAGCTGCGCTTCGCCTTCGCTAACCGTGTCCTGATCGCCCTCGGCCTCACCAAGTTCGATCAGCGTGACGCAATCTTCCAGATCCTGCTCGAGGCTCTCGTAGCTATTGATGGCCCGTTCAAGCGACTGACGCTCGCGCATCACCTTTTGCGCCAGCTTCTGGTCGTTCCAGAATGCCGGGTCTTCGGCATGCGCGTTCAGTTCCTCAAGGCGGGCTTTGGCGGTATCCCAGTCAAAGATGCCTCCTCAGGAGAGCCATCGCCTCCTTGATTGAATCAACATGTTTTTGCGGCTCAGCGCGCATTTATGGGCCCCGCTTTTCTTCGTTTTAAGAGGTATCTAACGGATATAAGACCGCCTGGCGCCAGTGTAAACCGGGCGATCGAGGCCGAATCTCAACGCCGCGCTGCGGCCTGATTGAACGCCTGGGTTTGGCAAATCCGCGCAAATAACGCAACGGTCAGGAATCTGGCGCCATCACGCCATGGTTCCTACCACAACCCGCCCCCATTACTGATATCACGACCAGCCGGTCGCCGAGCCTGGCTGCCGTAAGGCGAGGTCTGCGCGCCGAAGGCGCTGCCGTCACCGTCGCCGAAACCGATGACCGAGTATTCGTCATCCGGGCCTTCAAATGGCTTGAACGCTTCCATGATCGCCGTCTTGTCGCCTGGTTGCGCCCGCAGGCCCGTCTTCAAATTTACGCGCGCCAGTGTAATCCCGGGAGGCTGACGGAACGGGGTAATCGGCTTGCCGGCGAGCGCCATCTTGACGAAATCACCAAAAATCGGTCCCGCCACCTGGCCGCCAGTCATCCCCTTACCCATTGCCCGTGGCGTGTCATAACCGACGAAGACCCCGACCACCAAGTCGGGCGAATAGCCGACAAACCAAGCATCCTTCTCCTCGTTCGTCGTGCCCGTCTTGCCGGCCAGCGGGATGCCAAGTTTCTTCAGGCTCCTCGCTGTCCCGCGCTGGACCACACCCTGCAGGATCGAAGTCATCTGATAGGACGTATGAGGATCCACGATCTGACGTCGGTCGTCGGGCACATCCGGCTCCTGCTGTCCCGACCAGGCTTCGGCCTTGCATCCTTCGCACGGCCTTTGGTCGTGCCGCCAGATCGAGCGCCCCCAGCGATCCTGAATGCGATCGATCAGCGTCGGATGCACCCGCTTTCCGCCATTGGCGAGGATGCAATACGCATTCGTCATGCGCAGCAGTGTCGTCTCACCTGCACCCAGTGACATCGAAAGCACCGGCAGCAGGTCGTCGTAGATACCAAAACGTTTGGCGTACTCGGTGATGAGCGGCATGCCCATGTCCTGAGCCAAGCGCACGGTCATCTGGTTTCGCGACTTTTCGATTCCGATGCGCAGCGTTGTCGGACCGTAAGACTTGCTCTTGTTGTAGTTCTCCGGTCGCCAGACGTCTTGCCCCGGCCCTTGCTCAATCTCAATGGGCGCATCGAGCACGATGCTGGTTGGCTTATAACCATTGTCGAGCGCCGTCGCGTACACGAAGGGCTTGAAAGATGAACCCGGCTGCCGCTTCGCCTGGATGGCGCGGTCAAATTGGCTGATATCGAATGATAAACCGCCCACGACCGCCAGCACACGGCCGGAATGCGGGTCCATCGCCACGATGCCCCCACCCACTTCCGGGACTTGCATAAGCGACCACGTCCCGGTCGGATCCAGCGGATCTTCTGGGGCCACGAAAATCACATCGCCCGACGACAGAACCTTATCGACTGCTTTCGGTTTCTTACCGCCGGTTTTCTTCGCCCACTCGACCTGCTTCAGCGCAAGCTTCACCGCTTCGCGCTTCTCCTCCAGTTTCCCATCTTTAAGTTTACGTGGCTTAAGGCCGACGACAGCGCTTTTAGCATTCGCGCTAAGCACAACGCCAAGCCGCCAGGGTTGCAGATCTTTGGGCGCCTCGACCTTGAACAGCGTCTCACCCCAATCCCCGGCGATGTCGATCTGTTTAAGCGGTCCGCGCCAACCTTTGCGTCGGTCGAATTTCACCAAGCCGTCGATTAGCGCCTTGCGGGCATAACGCTGCAGCTTGGGATCCAACGTTGTTCGTACCGACATGCCGCCACCGTAGAGATCGCCCTCTCCGTATTGTGCAAGCAGCGCGCGCCGGACTTCCTCGGCAAAGAAGTCGGCGGCAAAAATGTGCGCACCGAATTTTCTCAGTTTGACCGAAAGAGGCTTGGCCCTCGCCGCCTCGGCCTCCTCCTTGGTGATGTGCCCATTTTCGTACATCTGCCCGATGATCCAGTTACGCCGGACAACGGCCTTCTCGGTATGCCTGATCGGGTGATAGTTGTTGGGCGCCTTCGGCAATGCGGCAAGATAAGCAGCCTCTTCGATGGTGAGGTCCTTCAGCTCCTTTTCAAAGTAGTTGAGGCCGGCCGCGGCAATACCATAGGACCCGATGCCGAAGTAGATCTCGTTGAGATAGAGCTCGAGGATCTTATCCTTGGAGAACGTCCGCTCAATTCGGATCGCCAGAATCGCTTCTTTCACCTTCCGGTCCAGCGTTCGATCGCTGGTCAAAAGGAAGTTTTTGGCCACCTGCTGGGTAATGGTCGAAGCGCCCTGCACACGGGCCTTGCGCCCCTGCGCCTTGTCCACGACAAGTTTGAACACCGCTCGCGCAATACCTTGAAAGTCCAGCCCGCCGTGTTCGTAAAAACGGCTATCCTCAGCCGAAAGAAACGCAGCGATAACACGCTTTGGGACCGTATTGATCGGCACGAAGATGCGCCGCTCGCGAGCGTATTCCGCGATCAACGAGCCATCATTAGCATGGATCCGTGTCATTACGGGAGGCTGGTATTCAGCTAGCTTCTCGTAATTGGGCAAATCCTCGGAGGCGCGCATCAGAATGTAGCCGGCCGCCCCGGACCCAACGACGAACAACACGACGAACGCGGCAAACCCGAACCCGAGAAGGCCCAGAACAATGCTCCGCTTTCGCCGCTTCTTAGGCTTTTTCTTCGGCGCGGGTGGTGGAAGGATCGGCGCGTTCATCAGGCCTCACCCCGCTCAGGGGGTCTCACGGTTCGTGTCGCACAATCATTTTGCTGCAACGCAAAAAACACAGACGTAACGCCATATCTTAGTCGTCAATGTGGCATCAGATCGTCGATAAGGCGCTCTACCACAAATAACAATCCTTACAGTAAGAGCCCGTAACGCCAATGCCACGGTCGCCAATGTCAAGTTTCCGACACCGCGATGCAACGGTCAGTTTCGGCACACTTCGGCACATTCCCACAAAGGCAATAATAGACTACCAACGCTGCGAAGCATTTATCTGGCCAAAGCCGTCCGGCGATCGAAGTAAGCATCGACCGCCTTGGCGATCGATTTCGTCACTTTCGTGCGCCAACTCGCCGAAGTCAGGCTTTTTTCATCTTCTGAGTTGCTGAGGTAACCCAGCTCCACCAGAACCGAAGGCGTTCTGGTCTGTTTTAGCACCTTGAAGGCCGCCGAACGCTGAGGTTTGCTCGACAAACGCACCCGTTCACGCAGCCGCCCAACCAAGGCGTTGGAAAAATCCGCGGAGAAGTTGGCGGTTTCGCGTTTGACGAGATCGATAAGAATGTCCCGCACATCGCCGTCATCCTCATCATCCATGCGGCGCAGCCCCGCAATGGCGTCGGCATTGTTCTCTTTCTCAGCCATCTGACGCGCCGTTTCATCAGAAGCCTTCGCCGACAAAGTGTAGACGGTGGCACCGCGTACCCGCGAAGCATAGCGCCGGTCGGCGATCGAATCAGCATGCAGAGAAATGAATAGATCGGCGTTGTTTTCCTCGGAAAACTCGAGCCGTTTGTCGAGGGGCACAAAAACATCGCCCGTTCGAGTCATCCTGACGGTATAGGCCTTGCTTTTCTCGAGTTTGCTTCGCAGAAGCTTCGCGACCGCCAAAACCACGTCCTTTTCATAGACGTTGCTCTTGCCCAGCGCGCCGGGATCGACACCGCCGTGTCCCGGATCAATAACGACCACCGGCCGGCTCGTGCCGCGTTTCGTCTTCAGTTTGGACACGCGTTTACTGCGCCGTCCGGCCGACTTGCTCGCCCCCGTTCCAGCACCGAATGCCGCCGAATCGATAGGCTTAAGCGACACTTCGAGCCTTACGGCACCCTTCCCAGCCGCGAGCAGTTCCGCCTTCTCGATACCGACCGGCAACACTGTGTCTATAACAACACGCGCCTTCTGCGCGGCAAACAGCCCATACCGGTAGACTTTAATCAAACCCTTGCCCGTGCGCCCGGCTGTCTTCGGCAGCTGAAACGCGACATCGGGCATATCGATGATTACGCGGTAGGGATTGGCCAGCGTGAACAGCTCGACGGTCACGCCTTGCGACAGCGTCATCTTAAAACTCGTGCGTGACTTGTCACCGCTAATCACGGCGTCGGTCGCAACAACCGAGGCGCTTAACGGAGTTGCACCCGCAAACGCGAGGCAAAAAATCATCGCAATACGGATCACGGAATTAAAGTCTTTCTTTGAGCCGGCCAAATATGCCCCCACGTGGAAACCGCCTCTTCCCCATCGCATCCATACTATCATTTAATGGCGCTATGCCACCCCTGAGCTCTGTTAACCAACCGTTAGGACCGACTCTCGATGATCGTGTTGGGACTTCTGGCCTATACAGTGCCAGCGAGCGTGACACTTGCATGTCCGCCAGCAAGCACGTAAACAGTCATCTGGCTGGATGTGTATCGGCGTCTAGAGAAGTAGGCCTTGGCCTGCGTCTCCAGTGCAACAGCACCCCGCTCGAACGCGTCATTGTTTCGACAGGGTCTATCGCGAAGCTTAACCAGCATCGGCCCGACCGATGTTTAAGTAGATCGCAGTTGGAAGCAGTCCTGAGCGCTCTCTGTCGACTTACCGTCCACGGCAATTATGCCTCAATCTGAGTAAGCGGTAAGCCGGTCGATGTCGCCGCCGAGGTAGAGGCAGTGAATCTCTCCTCCGCTGGCGCATGAATCGGAAGTTCGCGGGAGATGCTCAACACACTCGCCCTGGTCGTCCGACTGGAGGACCAAAACGGCCGGTTGGCGCTGTCAACGCGCCAACTCGATCGCACGTGAAAGTTATAACAAATGCAGAATGCCCGCTCGTCATTAAGTTCTGATTGCCGATCCCACGAGATCGGGTACTGGCGCCGATTATCGCGCCAACAGATGCTGACGCGCGCCGCTACCGTCACAACTTTCTTCCACAACAAACTCACTAGAGTGCGCGCCACCTCGTGGCGTATGGCTGCCGCAGTCTGTCCGGCATGCCCTGCCTTGAGGATCACTCGGCGCGCTGAGGAACCGCATACATGTCAGAGAATAAAATGCTTATCGATGCCGCGCACCCGGAGGAGACCCGGGTCGTGGTGCTTCGCGGAGGCCGGGTAGAGGAGTTCGATTACGAATCAGCTGCCCGCAAGCAGCTGCGCGGAAATATTTATCTTGCCAAAGTAACCCGGGTTGAACCTGCCCTGCAGGCTGCCTTTGTCGACTATGGCGGAAACCGCCATGGCTTCCTCGCCTTCAACGAAATCCACCCGGATTATTATCAGATCCCGGTCGCCGACCGTCTTGCGCTGCTTGAAGAAGAAGCAGCCGAAGCCGTCGAGGACGACGAGATCGAACTGGAAGCTGGCGAGAACTCCGAAGACAGCGACGAGTCCGATGGCTCGCGTGACGACGAAGATGCCGACGACCTCATGGACGAGCCCGTCGATCTCAGCACCATCATCGAAGACGACGATGAAGACGATCTGCTGTCCGCCGGCCAAGACGCCGCCGATAAGCCCGAAAGTGTAGCTGGCGTCGAGGAAGCCGACGACCGCGAAGCCGACGCTGAAGATGACTCGGAAGAGCGGGAAGACCATTATGACCGTAATGACGACGATGATGATGATGACGACGGTCGTTCGACGGTGTTGTCTCAGGCCATGCCTCGCGACGAGGCAGTGACCGAGGAGCCCGGCGAGCGTCCCACCGATGAGCTAGAAGACCGCTCAGGTGGTGTTGCTGAACCGACCCCGGCTACCGAAGATCCCGAAGCCACGCGCGACGACACCGATCAGCAGCCAACCATGGCTGAAGATTTAGCTGACGCCTCTGAGCAAGCGGCAAAGTCAACCGACACTCCCCAGCCCGACTATGACACCGATGTTTCCGAACAGCCTGGCTCCATCGCCAAAGACGTCGTGGGTGCGGCTGACAACGAAAACGTGGCCGACGAACTCGAAGGCTCCGAAGAAACCAATGGCCGCCGCGGTCGTCGGACCTCCGCCCGAAGCAGCCCCGGCCGCCGCCGGCGTGGCGGACGCTCCCGCCGCCAGCGCCCGCGCGATTCCGAAGTCTCAGCCGACGACGATATCGACGCCGTCGACCAGGTCGGCAACGAAGATGCTCTTGAAGAGCTTCCTTCACGTCCGCGCCGCTCGCGCCGCAGCTACAAGATCCAAGAGGTCGTCAAGCGCCGTCAGGTTCTGCTGATCCAGGTTGTTAAAGAGGAGCGCGGCAGCAAGGGCGCCGCACTCACAACCTATCTTTCCTTGGCGGGCCGCTACACCGTCCTCATGCCGAACACGGCCCGTGGCGGTGGCATTTCGCGCAAGATCACCAATCCGCAGGACCGCAAGCGCCTAAAAGCCATCGCGGCCGAACTCGATGTGCCCGACGGCATGGGCCTGATCATCCGCACCGCGGGCGCCGCGCGCACCAAGCAGGAGATCAAACGCGACTTCGAATACCTCCTACGCCTGTGGGAGAGCGTCCGTGAATTGACGCTGCAATCGACCGCGCCAGCTTTGGTCTACGAAGAAGGCGACCTCATCAAGCGCTCGATCCGCGACCTCTATAACAAAGACGTCGACCAGGTCCTGGTTGCCGGTCAAGAGGCCTACCGGAGCGCCAAGAGCTTCATGCGCATGCTCATGCCGAGCCATGCCAAGAACGTCATGCATTACGAAGAGCCTGACCCACTCTTCACCGGCCATGGCATCGAGCGTCAGCTCAATGCCATGTTCAGTCCATACGTGCATCTGCCGTCCGGCGGCTACTTGGTGATCAACCAGACCGAAGCTCTGGTCGCCGTCGACGTCAACTCGGGGCGTTCAACTCGTGAATTTTCCATCGAGGAAACGGCGCTTAACACCAACATTGAGGCGGCCGAGGAAGTCGCCCGCCAGCTCAAGCTGCGTGATCTCGCGGGCTTGATCGTGATTGATTTCATCGACATGGAGGAACGGCGCAACAACCGTCACGTTGAGCGGCGCATACGCGACGCACTGCGCGCGGACCGCGCCCGCATCCAGGTTGGACGCATCAGCCCGTTTGGCCTTCTTGAAATGTCGCGCCAGCGTCTTCGGACCGGTGTGCTCGAGGGGTCGACCTCGCCTTGTCCGCATTGCCAAGGTACCGGCATCATCCGTTCTGTTGAATCGGTGGCACTCGCCGTTTTGCGTGGATTGGAAGATGCCGTCATGGCCGGTTGCCGAACTTCATTGATCGCCAGCACCACCGCCGAAGTTGCCCTCTACATACTCAACAACAAGCGCGAATTCGTCATCGACATGGAAAAGCGTCTCGGCATGCCGATCGTCATCCAGGCGTCGCCGAAATTGGCCGGTGCAAACTTCAGCGTTGAAAAAGGCGAAGCTCTGGCCGCGCCGGTCGTGAAAAATGTCAGCTCCGATGCCATCAGCGTCGACTGGGGATTTGAAGGCGGAAAGGCTGAAACCTCTGAAAACGGCAGCGGCGAAGGTGAAGAAGGCCGTCCGCGCCGCAGACGCCGTCGCCGCGGCGGTCGCCGCCCCGACGAGTGTGTTGCTGGCGAAGCCACGGAAACCGAGGACATTGAAGATGAGGCAGCATCCGACGACAACTTAGTCGAGGAGGTCGACGCTGCCGACGGCGAAGCGGACACCGGCGAGGAGAAAACCGGCCGCCGCCGCCGCCGTGGCCGCCGAGGTGGCCGCCGCAACCGCTCCCGCAATCGTGATACCGACGATACTGACACGTTGTCGGCCGACGACGCACAGCTGGACGGGGATGACGGCGAGGAATTCGCTGACACATCGCCGACGAGCGACGGTCAGGAGCGCCCCGATGTCAGCTCCGACGCCAACGGCCAAGACGCGGGACCTGACGATCACCCCGAAACACCTCCGGCCCCGCCAATGGTTGCTGCTTCCGATCTGGTCATCCCGATCGAAGTAACCACACCTAACGACCAACCGGAAACGGCATCTGATGAACCCGTTTTTCAAGCATCTCTTGAAAACGAGCCCATCGACGATGGCCCCAGCAAAGACACCCGCGACGATGACGGGCCAAACGTTGAAGATGTAGACAGCCAGCGTCCAAGACGTTCGCGCGGCGAACCCATCGCCAGCGAACCGCGCATCGAGCGCATTACGGTCAGCCCCTATAGCCAGTCAGCAGAATCGGAGGCACCACCGCCCACCGAAAGCGATGACACAATTGAGCAAAGCCAAACGGCCCAGCCCACACGGCGCGGCTGGTGGCAACGAAAGCTACTGGGCGAAGCCTGATCGGCCTCCAAACACCATCGCTAGCCTTCGAGTGGATGAAGGTACGAAAAAGCCCCTCAACGTCAGGCGACGCTGAGGGGCGGCGAGGTGTCCAGGCTCGGTCGCCAGGGAAAACGACCGTCTGGGGAAGGACGGGGGGGTAGCCCGGACAACACTCCTACTTTGCCACTGTGGCTGATGCCTCTTGTGCAAGGCATGGGGGGGGGCCAGCGCGGCAACACAGACAACCTACGCGCCAGCACACTATGGCCGCTGTCACACGGGGAACACTTACATCCAACTTGTTGAGAAAATCTCAAGCGGCGGCAAGCCATCCGCTAATCTGAAGTCTCGCGCGGACAGATCTGCGCCAAGATCTCTTCGGGAGAAGCATCTGACGCCAAACGGTGAAAATCCGTGGGAACCTTCAACGCGTCTTCCAATCGCGATTGGAACTCCTCGCGGTCGACCTCAACCGTTCCAAACTGGCGCAGATGGTCGGTAACGAACTGTGTATCCAGAAGAACGAAATTTCCGGCAATAAGACGTCCGCATAAATGCACCAGCGCGATCTTTGAAACATCACGCTCCACGGAAAACATGCTCTCGCCGAAGAACGCACCGCCTAGCGCGACGCCGTAAAGACCGCCGATCAACCGCGAACCGTCCCATACCTCGACCGTATGGCAATGACCAAGCTCGAACAGTTCCCGGTAGAGCTGACGAATGCGGCTGTTGATCCATGTCGAACGCCGACCAGGTCGCGATGCGGCACAACCATCGATCACCCTATCGAATTCAGAATCAATTCGTACTTCGAATTCGGCATTACGAATGGTTCGCCTTAGCCGCCGGGGCACGTGCACCTGATCGAGAGGAAGAATCCCGCGATGCTGCGGTTCGATCCAGTAAAGCGCAGGATCGAAAGCGCTCTCAGCCATAGGAAAAATACCGCAGCTATAGGCCTTGAGCAGAACCTGCGGCGTAATCTCGATCATAATATCGTCGCGCGAAGCCACGAAACGCTTTGCTCCATAGGTGAACCGGCATCCCCACTTTAACAGCGAGGCGCTCGATTGCAGCGAATTCAGTGCTGAAAATTATGGCTTGCTGAGGAATTTTTCGAGCCAGTGAATGTCGTACATGCCATTTGCGATGTCCGGCTGCCGTATTAGCTCATTAAACAGCGGGATTGTCGTCTCGATCCCGTCGATGACGAATTCGGACAAGGCTCGCTTCAGCCGCATCAGACACTCGTTTCGTGTCTTGCCGTGGACCACCAGCTTGCCAATCAGGCTGTCGTAGTACGGCGGGATGCTGTACCCCTGGTATACGCCTGAATCGACACGCACACCAAGTCCGCCCGGCGGGTGCCAGTACGTGATACGCCCCGGAGATGGCCGGAAGGTCCGTGGATTCTCGGCATTGATCCGACACTCGATCGCATGACCCGAAAACGTCACATCGTCCTGCGTGAGCGTCAGTTGTGAACCCGAGGCAACGCGGATTTGCTCAAGCACCAGGTCGATGCCGGTGATCATCTCCGTAACCGGGTGCTCGACCTGCAACCGGGTATTCATCTCGATAAAAAAGAATTGGCCGTCTTCGTATAGGAATTCGACCGTGCCCGCACCGCGATAGCCGAGATCGCCGATTGCCTTGGCGACGGTTTCGCCAATTCTCCGGCGCGAGTCCGCATTCAGTGCCGGTGAAGGCGCTTCCTCTAAAACCTTCTGGTGCCGCCGTTGCAACGAACAGTCACGTTCGCCAAGGTGGACGGCGTTACCTTGCCCGTCACCGAAGACCTGGATTTCGATATGCCGGGGCCTGGTCAGAAACTTCTCGATGTAAACGGTATCATCACCGAACGCAGCTTTCGCCTCGGAACGCGCTGCGGCCATCGAAGAGGAAAGATCTTCCGGCTTGTGCACAACCTTCATCCCGCGCCCACCCCCGCCGGAGGCCGCCTTAACCAAAACGGGATAGCCAATGGCCTCGGCCACCTTGCGCGCCTCGAGGTCTCCGCGGACCCCTCCTTCGGAGCCAGGCACAACCGGTATGCCAAGCCGCTGCACCGTATCCTTGGCAGCGATCTTGTCGCCCATGATGCGGATGTGTTCCGAACTAGGTCCGATGAACGTGATGTTGTGATCTTCGAGAATTTCGGCAAATCGCGCGTTTTCAGACAGGAACCCGTAACCCGGGTGGACCGCATCCGCGCCGGTAATTTCGCAGGCCGCCAAGAGCCTTGGAATATTCAGATAACTATCCGACGCCTGCGGCGGCCCGATACATACGCTCTCGTCAGCCAGGCGCACATGCATGGCTTCAGCGTCCGCTGTCGAATGCACAGCCACAGTCGCGATACCAAGTTCCTTGCAGGCGCGCTGAATCCTGAGCGCGATCTCCCCGCGATTGGCAATTAGGACCTTGTCGAACATGGCACCCGCCGTCATTCGATGATGATGAGCGGCTCGCCGAATTCGACGGGCTGACCATTCTCAAAGAGTACCGCCGAAACAGTCCCAGCCTTGGGAGCCGGTATGCTATTCATTGTCTTCATTGCTTCGATGATAAGCAGCGTGTCACCTTGGTTAACGCGGCTGCCGACCTCAACGAAGGACGGTGCACCAGGTTCCGGAGCGCGGTAGGCCGTGCCGACCATCGGCGACTTCAGCGCACCTGGATGCCGAGCGGCATCGGCGCCAGCAGCATCGCCTGCAGGTAGCGCACCACTGGCAGCCGCAACCGATGGATTTTCGAGCGTTGCGGGCGCCGCCGCGGTAACGTTTATCTGACGAGCCACGCGCACGCGCAGCCCGCTCTTTTCGATCTCGATTTCGCTGAGACCAGTTTCATTGAGCAGATCGGCCAGTTCCCGAATCACCTGGCTCTCGGTGATGGCGCTCTGCTTGGCGTCCTTGGCGGTCATGGCCTTCTGCCCCCTGGTGTTCGGCCGATCAACGGGCCGTCCTTTCTGTTTCGTCACGATCCTTGCTTTTTGATGATGTCTGCAACCGCTTCCACCGCAAGCTCATAGCACTTGGCTCCAAGGCCACAGATCACGCCATTCGCACCAAGTGAAATATAGGAATGCTGGCGGAATGGGTCGCGGCGAAAAATATTAGATAGGTGAACCTCCACGATCGGCAGCTCCGCAGCCTGCAAGGCATCGAGCAGGGCCACCGATGTATGCGTCAAACCGGCCGCGTTCATGATAATCGCGCCGGCAACTTCACGAGCTTCTTGAACCCAATCGACGAGTTGTCCCTCATGATTGGACTGGCGGAAGTCAATCGCCAATCCCAATTGCTGCGCCCGCGCTTCGGTCCGCGCACGCACATCCTCCAGCGTCTCGGTCCCGTAAATTTCCGGTTCCCGTTTGCCGAGGAGATTAAGGTTGGGTCCGTTCAGGACGAAGATGGTCTTGACCATGTCCACGAGTTGTATCACGGAGCAATTTCACAGCACGCGACCTAAACTTGATCGGCGACCGAAGCCGCGCCGCGAATTGCAAGAGATTCATCGTTGAAGCGTCTATCAGCTTTCTTGATGAAGTCAAAGCTCGCCTCCGCCGCAGTGCACTATAAAAAGCTCACCACCACCGCAACGCACTATCGAATGTAGTAAGGGCAGCGGCCCAAATTAAACCACTGCTCCTCATCCAACATCGCCTCAAAACGCCTCTCTACGGGCGGCAGAGACGATCATCAGCAAACTTCACATCCGTTGGCGCGCAGTTCTTTTACGTGGCTGGCAAGCTGTTCGTAGAGATTCTCCGGTGCGCCCGGGATGGTTCTGTCGCCGACCAGGAAGTGCGGCGTTCCGTTAATGCCCATCTTTTGGGCAAGGTCGCGCACCTTATCGATCTCGGCCGTTACGGCCTGTGAATCCTTGTCCTTTTTCAGCTTCTCCACGTCGAGGCCCAACTTGCCGGCGATGCGCAGGGCACTGTTGCCATCAACCGAACCTCGGTGATTGAGAAGCGCCCTGTGGACATCCCAATACTTGCCCTGCTGCTTTGCTGCGAGTGCGACCCGCGATGCCTCTTCAGACCCCTTTGAAAGGATCGGCAATTCTTTGAAGACGACACGCACTTTCTTGTCGTCTTCAATGAGCTGGCTCAATTGAGAGAAGCCGCGTTTGCAGAAACCACAGTTGTAGTCGAAAAACTCAACGACGGTGATATCGCCATTGGGATCGCCGGCCATGGGCGCATCGGTCCTCTGGTAAAGGTCCTTGGCGTTCGACTTGATGGCCGTCTTCATCCGCTCGGCCTGGGCGTGTTCAAGCCGCTTTTCGAGCTCCGTCTGGACTTCCAGGAATATCTCTGGATTTGCGAGCAGGTACTCGCGGACGATGGCTTCGATGCCGGTTTTTTGCTCCGACGAGAAGACCTTCGCCGCAGCACTCGAAGAAGCTTCACCATCCGCCGGACCTTCCGCCGTCGCCCGGTCGAATAACCCTCCGAAAGCTAAAGCCCCGCCAAATATAGCCAAAGCAGCCATTAGCAAACCCCGGTGTGCGATCACGCCAGGCGTCTTTTTCGTCGGGTTCATATCAGGTCCTTTTTCCACTTCAATCCGATTCAAGCTCACCGAGCTCGGCTGGCACTGAGGTAAAGCATCAGTCCCAGATTAGAATGCGAAATCGTAACGCACCCTGAACGATTCAACCTCTTGGTTGAAACTTCAAGATATCCTCATTCTTAATCCATTCCGGTGAACCCGCCTTCAAAGCTCTGTGAGCTCGTGTCGCAAATATCTGCGCTTGCTGAAGGTTTCCTTCCAAAAAATAGGCCTGAGCGGTCATAGCGTCAGCCTTCGGACGGTCGCCCTGCTTATAGTATGCGGTCGCAAGAAGCCGGTAGGCGCGCGGGTTTTTGTCACCAATAAGGGATTTCCTTAACAGCTTCACGGATTCCTTGACCGAACCGCGTTGTCCCGAATTTTGCAGTGCTGAAGCAAGCTGCACTCGGATCAAGGAAGCTCCACCACCAGCTAGCGTGATCGCCTTGCGTAAATGCGGGATAGCCTGTTTCGACTTACCCGAGCGCATCAAAAGATCGCCCTTGACCTCCCTAAAGTAGGGGTAGGTCGGACGTGCGTTGATTAGATAGTCGATCTCGGCAAGAGCAGCCTGCAATCCACCTCTGCCGCCCTGGAAGTATCGGGCGATGCCCCGCGCATAACGTGCGGGCAAGGACGTATCGGTCCTCGGATACCGGTTGAAGACGGTACTTGGAGGCTCCAGGTAGCCTGAAAGCTTTGCCCTCATCAGATCGTGGCGCAGCTGCATTTCCGCGGAATCGACCTGGTTGTAGTACTTGCTGCGCTCCACCAGCCGACGTAGCTGATTGAGCCGGTTAGTGGCGATCGGGTGACTGCGCACGAACGGATCTTTGTAGGTATCCGAGATGTATTCTTGCTGTGCGAAGCGCTCGAATGTTTCCAACATCCCGCGTCCGGACTGCTTCGTCGCTCTCAAATAGGCCAGCCCTGCCTGATCCGCCGCCGATTCCTGCGAGCGGCGTTCCGCCAACAGCGACCGCATGACAATCTCGTTGCCACCATACAGCAAACCGGTACCGGCCCCAGCGACTTCACGATCGCCAGCCGCCGCACCGGCGCCCATCAGACCAACCGCCAGAATCTGCAACAGCAAGGCCCGCGTCTGATCCTTCTTGATCCTATGCCTCAGCGACGCCATGTGGCCGCCAGCGATATGGCCGGCTTCGTGAGCAACTATACCGATCACCTGATTGGGCGTCTCCGACTGCATCAACATGCCAGTGTGAACAAACACATTGCGGCCATCGATAACGAAGGCGTTAAAGGCATCGTTTCGCACTATCCGCATTGCGATGCGTCCAGAGCCGAGGCCCGCCGCCTTGAAAATCGGCCGTGCATATTCGTTCAGCAGCGCCTCGATCTCACTATCGCGGATCAAAGACAGGCCACGGGCTTGCGCAGGTGCGAAACTCGATGTCAGCCCGAGCAAGAACAGGCCCAGAAATATGCCCGCCCGGAACCTAGTAAAATTCATGGTGTCCTTACCCCCGAAACGCCGTCCTCGCTCCGGCCTTTGCCCCGCGAGAACGATATGCATCCTGTTTGCGTGGCAACAGGTTCAAAACTTGGTTTCTTCGGCACGGCCTATTGCCACAATTGCCGCATTAAAAAGCTTGCGCGAACGTAGTGTCGGGCCCGGTGAGCGTCAACGCGCGGCCGATTTGCATCGTTCACCACTTCGTCCGCCAGCGCATAACGATCGCCGGGGAAATCTGGATCGGGAACTGCTCTTACTGACATAGTCTCCCGGGTGCGATCCTGATCAACGTGCCATATTGCGGCATCAGCATGGCATTCAATGCTATCAGCACACAGTCGATATGGTCGGCAAAACCAACGGACGAGGCTGCATGACGAACGCTAATGCTGACGATGAGCCCGCGATTCAACGTGGAAAAGCCGCAGCTGCACGCAGTGCAATCGACAGCTTTATAGTGATGGACGTCATGCGTGCCGCTTCCGCCAAGGAACGCGCCGGGCAGCGGATCATCCACCTGGAAGTCGGACAGCCGGGCACAGCCGCCCCGCAAGCCGCCCTCGACGCCCTTCGCTCCGCACTCGACACGGACAACCTCGGTTACACCCTCGCCCTTGGAATGGATCCGTTGCGCGAGCGCATTGCCCGCCATTACTTAGAAACCTATGGGGTTGAGGTTGCTCCAGATCGCGTAATTGTGACCTCGGGATCCTCTGGTGCGTTCATTCTCGCCTTCATCGGCCTCTTCGATAGCGGGTCGCAAGTGGCACTGCCATCACCCGGCTATCCTTGTTATCGCCATATTCTGAAGACGCTCGATCTCACACCTCAGCTCATCGAGACATCTGAGGCGGACCGTTGGATGCCGATGCCACAATCCTTGCGCGCCAGCCATGACGCGACCGACTTGAGCGGCTTGCTAGTAGCTTCACCCGCCAATCCGACAGGCACCATGTTGGAACCCGCGCGGCTGAAGGAGCTGTGCGAGGCATGTGAACAATTGGGGCTCTGGTTCATCTCCGATGAAATTTACCATGGCTTGACCTACGAGGCTCCAGCCGCGACCGCGCTCTCCTATAGCGACGACGCCATCGTCATAAACAGCTTCTCTAAGTATTTCTCGATGACCGGATGGCGGGTCGGCTGGATGATCGTTCCCGACCGGCTCGTCCGCATCTTCGAAAGGCTCGTCCAGAATCTGTTCATCTGCGCACCCGCCGCCTCTCAGATAGCTGCATTAGGCGCCTTCGAGGCAATCGACGAATTGGAAGCGAATAAAGCCACCTATGCCCGCAACCGCGATCTACTACTGCACGAGCTTCCCAAGGCCGGTTTCGACAAGATCGTTCCTTCCGACGGGGCTTTCTACCTCTATTGCGACATGTCAAACCTCGGCTCGGACAGCGCCCAATTGGCCAACCATATCTTGGAACAGACCGGCGTAGCCGTAACGCCAGGCGTTGATTTCGACCCAGCCCGCGGCCGCCAATACTTACGGTTTTCCTACGCACGTTCGCAAGCCGACATCGCCGAGGCGGCCCGCCGATTGATCGCATGGCAGCAACGCCGCTAACACGCTGCCGGGTAGACCACTAAGTCCTCTTGCAAAGCGCCTATCCAAAAGATACGGCGGCAGTTGGTCACTGCCGCCGGTGTCAAACTTTGTGACGCTAGCTAAAGGCGATCAATCGCAATCAAGATATCCCGTACACGAAAGCAAGTTGTTCCGCTCGTTGGTTTCCCCGATGAGGTTGTAGGGATCAACGACAGCGAACAAGGTGATGTTGGTACGGCCCTGATCGTCTTTCTCGTTCTGCGGTCCCGAGCTGCCCGAGCCCGGGACCAGGGATGCGATCCTCTCGGCGGTCTCTTTGTTCCAATCGCCGCTGCACGGCAAACCAACGCTCCTCTGGAAAGCGGCCAGCGCACGCTTGGAGCCATGCCCCCAGTCCCCATCGAAAGTCATCGAGTAGGCCCGATCCTTGAGGAACTGCTGGATATCACGGGCCAGGTCATCGCCATATTCCGCCGCACCAGGACCGGTCGGCAAAGAGCCACCCGCCGATCCCGCGTTGAAACCGTTATAGCTCCGGTCGCGTTTGAGCTTGTCGAGGGCCAGACTGAACTTCACAGCGCGCTGCTCGCCCCGCTCGATTTTGCTGAGCTTCGTATTCTTGTCGATGAGGTCAATGTTTTCGTGAACATAGACCGCGACAAAGCTACGGAAAAACTCAACCGCACCACACAAGTTGGCCGCACTGTCCCCTTCGTCGCGAATGACGATACGGCCCTCGGCAAGCGGCTGTCCCTCTTAGCAACCGATGAAATCGACCTTCGAGTCGGCAGCCTGGATAACAAGATCCGGATCAGCCCGTGCCACCTGCGCAAATACGGCCACGCCCGCGGCAGCGCCCATTCCTACGAGGGTCTTTGGTTGCATTGCTTGTGTACCCCTAAACTTGAAACGACCAGCTGAGAAAGCCGCCAGGCAATGCAAAATGTCCTTGATCGAACCAAGCAATCGGAGAAGCCATTTACCGAATCAATAAAAGCTGGTGTGGACCGATTACACCTACATGAGAATGGCTTTGCGATCAGCGTTCTAAAAACCGCCGTTCAGCGACTTTGGCCGATGAACGGCCTACTCCCACTCGATGGTTCCTGGCGGCTTTGAAGTGATGTCGTAGACAACACGGTTGATACCGTTGACTTCGTTGATAATGCGGGTACTAGCCCGCCCCAGGAACTCGTGGCTGAAGTCGAAGTAGTCGGCGGTCATGCCGTCCATCGACGTCACCGCGCGCAGCGCGCAGACATAATCGTAAGTGCGCGAATCCCCCATCACACCGACACTTCTTACCGGCAGCAGCACGGCGAAGGCTTGCCAGATCTCATTGTAAAGGTCCGCCTTACGGATCTCCTCCAGATAGATTTGATCGGCCTTCCTCAGGATCTCGAGCTTCTCCACCGTCACCTCGCCAGGCATTCGGATCGCTAGCCCCGGCCCAGGAAACGGATGCCGACTGACGAACGCATCCGGCAGACCGAGCTCGCGGCCAAGTGCGCGCACTTCATCCTTGAAAAGCTCGCGCAACGGCTCGACAAGCTTAAGGTTCATTCGCTCCGGCAATCCGCCGACGTTGTGGTGCGACTTGATCGTTACCGAAGGTCCGCCGGTGAACGACACGCTTTCGATGACATCCGGATAAAGGGTGCCCTGGGCGAGAAAATCCGCGCCGCCAAGCTTACCTGCCTCCTCCTCGAAGACCTCAATAAAGAGACCCCCGATCGTCTTGCGCTTCTTTTCAGGGTCATCAACGCCATCGAGCGCGGACAAAAACCGCTCCCGGGCATCAACATGCACCAGCGGAATATTGTAAGCGCCGCGGAACATCTCCACGACTTCCTCCGCCTCGCTGGCCCGCAGTAGCCCATGGTCGACGAAGATGCAGGTCAATTGATCGCCGATCGCTTCATGGATCAATACCGAAGCCACCGCCGAGTCGACACCGCCCGATAGCCCCGAGATGACCCTTGAGGTGCCAACTTGCTCGCGGACCTTCGTAATCTCGGCGGTACGGAAATGAGCCATCGTCCAGTCGCCCGGCAGGCCAGCGATCTTGTGAACAAAATTACTGATCAGCGCCGCTCCCCGTGGGGTGTGCACCACCTCTGGGTGAAACTGCACCCCATAAAAGCGGCGTTCTTCATTCGCGATTGCCGCGAAAGGAGCCCCCTCGGAGACGGCAACGACCTCGAAGCCCTCCGGTAAACCGGTGACCCGGTCCCCGTGGCTCATCCAAACTTGGTCACGGTCACGAGGCGACCAGACCCCCTCAAACAGAGGGCAATCTGCCGTCACCTCGATCTCGGCCCGGCCGAATTCCCGAGAATGTCCGCCTTCGACGCCACCGCCAAGCTGCTCCACCATGGCCTGCTCGCCATAGCAAATCCCGAGCACCGGCAAACCCGAAGCCCACACCCATTCAGGGGCCCGCGGCGTTCCCATTTCGGTGACGCTTGCTGGTCCGCCAGACAAGATCACGGCCTTCGGAGACAACCGTTCTTGCGCCCCCTCGGCTTGATTGAAAGGAACGATCTCCGAATAAACACCAGCCTCACGCACGCGCCTCGCGATGAGCTGCGTAACCTGGCTGCCAAAGTCGATAATGAGGACCGTATTCGTCATAAAAGGCCAATCTTATGGGCACGATCCGGCGGGATCATTGGCGGGACGTGACGGGGCCGCCCGTCTACGAATTCAGCTTCAAGACAGCAAAGTTGAGCGCCGCAGCAAAACTGACCCAAGCCAGATACGGCACGAACATTAGTGCGGCAAGCCTGCTTACGCGCCAGGATGTTAAAATGAACCCGGCGATCGCCAACCAAAGAAGCGCGATGTCGATCATCGCCGAATCAATCTCGTTCAGGCCGAACATAAAGTAGGACCATAAGCCGTTAAAGGTCAGCTGAGCGAACCAGAACAGCAGCGCCAGGCCCAAGCCCTTGGAACGCCATACCAACCACCCGGCGATCGCGATGAAAAGGTAAAGCAGCGACCAGACCGGACCAAACAGCCAACCCGGCGGAGTCCACTCCGGCTTTGCAAGGGCCTCATACCAATCGCCCGGCGGGAATGCACGGGCAATCGTCGCCACAAGCGTCGTCAGGACGAGAAAAACAAATAGTGAGATGTACCTGCGCATAGCTTTCTGATCTTTTGAGCCGCATTTCACCGCGTGCCGCATGAAGTTTTGAATTCAGTCTGAAATCTCTGCCAAACTTTTCAGGACTTCACCGACGTGATCGTAAACCCAGAAATGCCCCGCCCCCTCTAGCCGCTCGAACCGGCAATTGGGGATGAGATCGGCCAGCCAAGCGGAAACTGGAACCGGCACGATCCGATCCGCCGTTCCCTGAAAAACAACAGCCGGCGCCGTAATCCGTTCAAAATCGACGGACCACGGTCGTGAGAATACTGCAAGATCGGCCATCCCGCCGCCAACGCCATGCCGCAACGCCTCCAGCGTCATTGCCACCAAACTTTTTTCAACATGCGGCTGTGACAGCACCTTGGTGTCCGAGCGGCTCAACAACTGCGCAAAGATTTTCGCGAACGAGTTTGGCGCCGCCTTGAAAGCACGGGCGCCGATGCCTGACTGTAGCGCCAACAAGCGCTTGCGCTTTGGCAACTCGAGGAAGAACAAGCGGTGTCCGCGCGAGACAGAACCGTATTTGCTGCCGATCGTACCGGCTCGTTTTGCCGCGTTGAACTGCGCGATTGGTCCCATAGGGCTGACCAGAGCCAATCCCATAACGCGCCGACCAAGCCGCGCCGCCAAAGCCACGGCGTAGGGTCCGCCACCGGAAACGCCCAAAACAGCGAACCGTTGCAGCCCGAGCCGGTCCGCGATCTCCTCAAGGTCGGCCACGCGCGTCTCCAGCGTCGGCGACTTGTCCTTCGGCGTCACCCCATAACCTGGCCGCTCGGGACAATAGATCTGCACCGACAGTTTTTTTGCGGCTGCATCGGTCACATCGAACATGATGCGGGACGCTGGCGCACCGTGCAGGGCCAAAACCGGGCGGCCATTTTCTGCGCCATAGCGAGCAAGCCCGAAACGGCGTCCGTCGGCCAATTCAACAAATTCGCTCACGCTCACCCCGTTTTAAGCGCTCATTTGAGCCAACGCTTTTCAACTACCTCTTTTGAGCATGGCGATAAAGAATCCATCGGTACCGTGTAAAGCAGGCGTCAAGAGCAACGTGCCTTCCTTGCCATCCACCGACGCCGGCAACGCACCACCGATAGACTTTGCCCAGTATTCCGCAATCGGTGACACCGCGAATTCCGGATGCTGCTCTTGAAACCAAGCGATCTGGTCGTCGTTCTCCTCAGCCAACACCGAGCAAGTAACATAAGCTAACCGCCCGCCAGGTTTAACAAGCGGCGCCGCCAACTGCAGTACCGCCCGCTGCTCCTCGATACGGTTCCCAACAGCCTCCTGCTTTAGGCGCCACTTGGAATCCGGCCGCCGCCGCCAGGTCCCCGAACCGGTGCACGGCGCATCGACCAGAACGAGATCGAAGCGGTCTGCAAGTTGGCCGAGCGCCACTTGGTCTCCCGCCTCCAAAACCTGCACATTGCGCGCACCCGCCCGCTTTAGCCGTTCAAAAATCGGCCGCAGCTGGCTGCGCGAAGAATCGTAGGCGTAGATCTGGCCAGTGTTCTGCATGCCGGCTGCCATCGCCAACGTCTTGCCGCCGGCCCCAGCGCATAAGTCTAGCACCTGCTCACGCGGACCAGCACCCGCGATCAGCGATGCGATCTGGCTGCCTTCGTCTTGGACTTCAAACCAGCCCTTACCGTGCGCTGTATCGGCTTCGACGTTGGGCGACTTGCCCGCTCCCGAAGGCGCCACGATGCGAACCCCATGGGGCGAATACGGTGTCGGCACCGCCCCGAATCTGGACAACGCCCGCAACACCTTTTCGCGCGTTGCTTTAAGCCCATTGACCCTGAGATCGATCGGCGCCCGCTGACTAAGCGCCCGGCCCTCTTCAACCGCCCGTTCTCCGAAAACGCCATTGAACGAAGACACCAGCCACTCAGGGATATCCGCCGCGATATGAAGCGGCACATCCTCTGGCAGTTCCCGCGAAAGCCCGGCGATTTCATCTTCCGTCAGCGGCGTGATGCCATAATCCGAGCCATCGGCAAGCGCCACGAGTTCATCGTTGGAGAGCCCCAACGCAGTGTGAGCCGCTGCCAACGCCAAAGCTCTCGGCGCTTCGCCACCCATGCGCCAAGAAAACGAGTTGCGATGCCGCAGAGCATCGAACACCAAATTGCCGATTGCAGCCCGATCACCCGAGCCAGCGAACCGGTGCGTTCGGCCCCAATCGCCAAGCGCCGTCGACGCCGGACGATGTTGCCTGACAACATCTTCCAGAACTTCGATGGCAGCCCTTATCCTTGCACCCGCTTTCATCAACGCCCCTAAAAACCCGCAACCGAAAAATGTGCCGCTATCATCAACCACATCCCCAACACTGCGAAGGCCGCAACAAGAACCGCTGCGGTTCGCACGCCACCGCTGTTGAGCACCAGCACCCCGCCCGCCTCGGTGACCTGAGCCAGAACGAACAGCACAGCGAAGAACAAATGCCACGGATCAATGATCCGCATCGCGTAACCGAACAATGCAGCACCGTAGAACAGCACCGGAAGTTCGAACTGCGCACGGTAGACTTCAGTAAACCGGTTGCTCCCTTCGCCGGCCAACCGCGTCCGCCAGTGAAACCCGAACAGAATGAATGTCACTATCACCTGCAGCGCCACGGGCAAGATGATCAGAAACTGGGAAACGCGCATCGACAGCCGATCCTCCCACCGAAAGAATCAACTAGCCGAGCCCTGGATAGTTCGGGCTTTCACGCGTGATCGACACGCCATGCGCATGGCTTTCACGCATCGCCGCGGGCGAGATGCGCACGAACCGCGCGCGGCCCCGCAATTCGGTCAGGGTTTTTGCGCCAACGTAGCCCATGCCGGCACGCAATCCACCCACCAGCTGATGCAACACACCATCGGCAGGTCCTTTGTAAGGCACCTGCCCTTCGATGCCCTCAGGCACGAGTTTCAACGTATCGCGCACCTCGGCTTGGAAGTAGCGGTCCGCCGAACCGCGCGCCATCGCGCCGACCGAACCCATGCCGCGATAGGATTTGTAGGTTCTGCCCTGATACAGATAGGTCTCACCAGGGGCTTCGTCGGTGCCGGCCAATAGCGACCCGATCATCACGCACTGCGCACCTGCTGCCAGCGCCTTGACGATATCGCCGGAGAATTTGATGCCGCCATCGGCGATTATCGGCACGCCGTGTTTCTGCGCCACCTCCGCACAATCCGAAATTGCTGTGAGCTGCGGGACGCCAACCCCCGCGACAATCCGAGTCGTACAAATCGAGCCCGGTCCGATGCCGACCTTGACCGCATCGGCACCAACGTCGATCAGCGCCGCCGTCGCATCACCCGTGGCGACGTTCCCGGCAATAACCTGCACGCTGTTTGATTGCTTTTTGATGCGCCCCACCATCTCCAACACACGGCTCGAATGGCCATGCGCCGTATCGACGACGATCAGATCGCAACCCGCGTCCATCAACAATTCAGCACGCCTGAAACCATCATCGCCGACACTTGTCGCGGCTGCGACGCGCAATCGGCCAGCCTCGTCCTTACAAGCATTCGGGTGCTTTTGCGCCTTCTCGATATCCTTGACGGTGATCAAGCCGACACAGTGATAGTCTTCGTCGACGACCAACAACTTCTCGATACGGTGTTGATGCAGAAGCCGGCGGGCATCTTCCTGGCTGACCGACCGCTTGACAGTCACCAGTCGATCCTTCGTCATCAGCTCACAAACCGGCTGCCCAAGATTCGAGGCAAAGCGCACATCACGGTTGGTCAGAATGCCAAGCAGACGACCCTTGGGATCCGCGCTGTTTTTCTTCTGAACAACGGGAACGCCGGAGATCTGATAGGACTGCATTAATTCGAGTGCTTCCGCGAGTGTCGCATCCGGCTCGATGGTGACGGGATCGAGCACGATCCCAGATTCATACTTCTTGACCGTCGCCACATGCCGCGCCTGTTCCTCGGGCTCGAGGTTGCGGTGCAGAACCCCGATACCACCCGCCTGTGCGACAGCGATGGCAAGCCGCGCTTCGGTCACCGTATCCATCGCCGAAGACAGCACCGGAATACTGACCGAAATAGACTTTGTGACCTTCGAAGCGACATCGGCCTCACCGGGCATGATCTCCGAAGCGCCAGGCACAAGCAGCACATCATCGAAGGTAAGTGCGATTCCATGATCGCCTGAGACGAGGCTCAGAGCCATGACGGTCCTCCCGGAGTTAGCAGATACACTCTGAGCGCACTTGCAGTGACTTGTGCAAGCTTGGGCGCGAAGCAGGCCCTGGCCTATATCACCTCGTCGGGTTGCCGCAAAGGCGGCCTATCGGGTTCGGTGAAGTCAACGAGGGGATGCGAAGCCGTCGATCCGGCCAAAAGGTCCGCAACACATTGGGCCAGAACCGGCGCCAATAGGAAACCGTGCCGATACGCACCATTGACATGAATGCACCGCTGGCGCTCGCAAACGATCACCTTTGGCACATTATCATCGAAGGCCGGGCGGACGCCTGAGCCCGAATCCACGATCTCCGCCTCGCCAAATGCAGTGTGCAGAGCATAGGCGGCCCCCAGCAACTCCAACATCGAACGAACGCTGACCGGACTATCATCCTCGCTTTCGAGAACCGTCGCACCGACCATGAATTCACCATCGCTCCAAGGCACCACATAGATGGGATGACGAGGATGTAAGAGTCGGACCGGTCGCCCGAACGAGACTTCAGGCGTGCGCAATATGACGCGCTCACCGCGCACCCCACGCAACCTCGGCAACTGTTGACGAGCGCCAAGACCGCGGCAATCGATCAACAACCCGCTGTGCTCGCTATCCTCTTCTTCAAGCTCAGCCAATTGAACGCCGAAATTCACTTCGACTCCAGCCGCCCGCGCCTCATCAAGCAGGAAGGCCAAGACATCCGGCGTCGCCATATGCGCTTCATCCGCGAAATGCAGCCCGGCGGCAAACCGACCACCGAGATCGGGCTCCAATTCGGACAACCGTGCCGTATCACAAGTCGTGTGCCCCTCGGTCATCCGCGCGAAACGCTCAAGTTCGCTGTGATCGCGCGCGGCAGCCAGCACAAGCGTGCCTTCGCTGACGAGACCAGGATAGGCTTCCCGCCACAGCGCCAACGCCTGTAACCCATGATCAAGAACCGTCTGCGGCGCGGCCTCGGCCTCGCAGAACGGTGCCAGCATCGTGCCCGCATAGCTGCTAGCCGATGATGCAAGCGGGTCGCTTGAGCGGTCAATCAGCCGGACTTTGGCGCCACCGCGAGCCAGCTTCAAAGCTTGCCAGAGACCAAGCACGCCGGCCCCGGCAACTGTAATGGGGCGTTGCTCTACCCCGTTTAGAAACTCACTCAATACTGCCAAACCGTACCTGCACCTTCGTTTGCTGGACCTTCATCCGCCCTCGGCGACACCTTCACGGCGCGGATCGGCAGCGCCTTCGAGTAAGCCATCCGGTCGCCGCACAACAATGTGGGTCCCTGAAGTCATCAGGTCCGGCACGACAGTATGTCCGTAGGGCTTGACCTTCAGGCCCTGCCAAATCGCAGCCGGCCCCAACTCCACCTCGAACGGACCGCCGCGACTACCGAAATTAGATAGATCCGCCGCCACCTGCGCACTCATCTCCCAATCGGTCAGCGCAATCAGAGATTTTATGACATACAAAATGATGCGTGAACCCCCAACCGAACCCACTGCTGCTTCCAGTTTTCCGTCCTGGCCGAAGACCAGAGTCGGCGACATCGAGCTGCGCGGCCGTTTTCCGCCTTCGACGCGGTTCGCGATCGGCCGGCCTTGCGCATCCACTGGCAGAAAAGAGAAATCCGTAAGCTCATTGTTGAGAAGAAAACCTGACGCCCACAGCCCCGAACCGAAACCGCCTTCGATTGTTGTTGTCATCGCGACGGCCTGCCCGCGCTTGTCGACGATCGAGATATGGCTTGTACCCGACCGTTCGAATGTTTCGTCGGCACCAAACCTGCGGTGCGCCAGCGCTTGCGGCTGTCCCGCTTGCGGCCGCATCATCGCCTCGCCATCCGAGATCAACCGCCGCCGCTTTGCGATGTAATCTGGTGCCAACAGACCCTCTGGCGGTTTCACGAAATCCGCATCGGCCAGGTAGCGGTTCCGGTCGGCGTAAGCGAGTTTTTGGGCTTCTGCGATCAGATGCAGAGCCTTTGGGCTCATGACTCCAATTGCCTGCTTACTGAGATCGTAGCCTTCGAGCAGCTTGAGCGTTTGCGCCACCGTGATACCCCCCGAAGAGGGCGGCCCCATGCCGCAAATCCGCCGCACCCGGTATTTGAAACAAACCGGTTCACGCTCCAGCGCTCGGTAATCCGCGATGTCCTGAAGCGTCATATCACCCTTGGCGTTGGGTGCCGATTGAAGCGCCGCGATAATGGAACGCGCGATCGGACCGTCCTCATAAAACGCCGCCGATCCACCTTCGGCGATCCGCTTCAGCGTGTCCGCGAACTCCACGTTCTTCAAAAGATAGCCAACCGGCCTCGGCTGTCCGGATGGATCGAAGAAATACGCACGCGCTTTCGGCACGAAGCGCTTTGCGCCATACCAGTTCAGCAGCAAATTGAGCCGCGGTGAAACCCTGAAACCCTCACTCGAAAGCCGGATCGCCGGCTCAAACAAACGCGCCCACGGCAACAGTCCATGGCGCTGATGGGCAAGCTCCATCACCCGCACCAAGCCCGGCACGCCAACACTCAAACCCGAATTCACAACCGTGCGGAACGACATTCTCCGACCGTCTCGAAGGAACCGGTCGGGCTGCGCTGCGGCCGGCGCTGTTTCGCGACCGTCGTAAGTGCGCACCTTCTTCTCGGCGGCATCGAATAGGACAATGAATGCGCCACCTCCGATACCGGAAGACTGCGGTTCAACCAGATTGAGAACCAGCTGCGTCGCAATTGCCGCGTCAACCGCACTGCCGCCGGCTTTCAAAATTGCAACACCCGCATCGACGGCATGCGGATTGGCCGCCGAAACCATGAAGTTGGGCGCAATCACCTGCGTCTTAGCCGATGTTCCAGAAGCCCCCTCAGGCGCAAACCGGGCGCGCACGTCCTGCGCTACTGCCGGCATGGATAGGACGCCGAGGGACACGAAGAACCAGATGGCCGCGATCAGCAGGACCGGTGCCTGTCTTTGTTTTTCAACTGGCACGCGTCTGAATAATCCCCAACTGATAGCCTGTTCGTCCATGGCGCCCGTCAATGAAAATCCCGTGACTTCGGAATGATCCGCTCGTTACGTGGATGACCGGCCCATCTAGGATGCCGCAGCTGGCGTCGATCGGCTTCTTCACCGCCTCTCGCTGAGCCCGGATCCGGCCGCAACACCTCATCGGCATTGGCAATCGGCACACACATGTCTTTAGCCTGTTCTGACAGATGCATCAGCATACCGCTACGGTCAAACAGCCGCGCCGAAACGACGTGGATGATATCTTCATGTCGTTGGACTCGCCCCTCAATCAAGATCAACCGCGCCGCCATCACCACTTTACGGTAACGCTCCAGGGTCTTGGCCCAGACGACGGCGTTGGCGACACCGGTTTCGTCTTCCAACGTCATGAACACGACCCCTTTGGCACTTCCCGGCCGCTGCCGGACAAGCACGATGCCCCCAATCTTGACCCACGCGCCATCTTTCAACTGACGCAATTGAGCACACGAAACCACCCTTTCGGCGGCAAGCTTCTCCCGCAGGAAGTGCAACGGATGCGCTTTTAAAGACAAGCGCAGCGTCTGGTAATCGTTGACCACATGCTCCGAGAGCGGCATGTCCGGCAGTGCTACGTGCTGATCGGGGCCCTCTTCGCGCGTTTCCGCCCAATCAAACAGTGGCAACCGCTCCGCTGGTCCGATCGCCTTCACCTCCCACAACCCCTGCCGCCGGTCGAGCGCCAGCGAACGGAACGCATCAGCCGCCGCGAGCTTCTCCAACGCCGCGGGTTTCAACCCCGAACGCCTTCTGAGATCATGGACGTCGGCGAAACCGTTGCCACGCACCGCCACGAGCTTTTCGGCATCCTCTTCTCCAAGCCCATCGACAAGCCTCAGTCCGAGCCGCAACGCGGGGCCGTTCGCCTCCCCCGCCGGCTCCAACGTGCAGTCCCAATCCGAATGATTGACGTCGACGGGCCGCACCTCGACGCCATGCTCGCGGGCATCGCGCACAAGCTGCGCCGGTGCGTAAAACCCCATTGGCTGCGAATTGATGAGCGCACAGGCAAACGTCGCCGGATAGTGGCACTTGAGCCAGGAAGAGACATAGACGAGATGCGCAAAGCTCGCCGCGTGACTTTCTGGAAAGCCATATTCGCCGAACCCCTTGATTTGATTAAAACAGCGCTCGGCGAACGCCTGCTCATAGCCACGCGCGACCATCGCCGAGACCATCTGGTCTTCCAGGAGTTCGATGGTGCCACGCCGGCGGAAAGTCGCCATCGCCTTACGCAATTCATTGACTTGGGCATTCGAAAACTGCGCCGCTACCATGGCAATGCGCATCGCTTGCTCCTGGAACAGCGGCACGCCTTTGGTTTTGCCAAGGATCTGGCGCAGTTCGTCGGCGGGTCCGTGTTCGGGATCAGGCGCCGGGTAGTGCTCCGGCTCGAGCCCGCTTCGCCGCCTGAGATAAGGGTGCACCATGTCACCCTGGATTGGCCCCGGCCGCACGATCGCCACTTCGATGACGAGGTCGTAGAACGTGCGCGGCTTGAGCCGTGGCAGCATGTTCATCTGCGCCCGGCTCTCGACTTGGAAGACGCCAATCGAGTCGGCCCGGCACAGCATGTCATAGGTGGCTTCGTCTTCGCGCGGCACCTTGGCCAGCGTCAGACTCCGGCCATGATGCTTGTCGAGGAGATCAAAGGCACGGTGGATGCACGTCAGCATGCCCAGCCCTAAAACGTCGACCTTGAGAAGTCCGAGCGCAGCGATATCATCCTTATCCCACTCGATTACGGTGCGTTCTTCCATCGCCGCATTGCCCACCGGCACCACCTCGGTCAGCGGCCCGCGCGTCAAAACAAAACCGCCGACATGCTGCGAGAGATGCCGCGGAAAACCCATTAATTCCCCGGTCAATTCGATAACCCGCGCGATCAGCGGGTCTTGCGGATCAAGCCCGGCTTCACGGATATGCGCGTCAGGCAGAACCCCGCCCGAACGCGTCCCCCACACCATGCCAGCAAGTGCGGCAACCGTATCTTCCGATAGCCCCATGACCTTGCCGACCTCACGCACCGCCGAACGCGCACGATATGAGATAACGGTGGCGGCAAGCCCAGCCCGTTCACGGCCGTAGCGGGCGTAAATATATTGGATGACCTCCTCGCGCCGCTCATGCTCGAAGTCAACGTCGACATCGGGCGGCTCCTTGCGTTCCGGACTGACGAAACGTTCAAACAGAAGGTCGGCTTCGGAAGGATCGACGGCCGTTATTCCAAGACAATAGCAAACTGCCGAATTGGCCGCCGAACCGCGACCCTGAGCAAGGATGCCGCGCGCCCGTGCAAAGCTGACGATATCGTGGACGGTGAGAAAATACGGCGCATAATTGAGCTCGCGGATGATCTCCAATTCGCGCGCCAGCATGTTCCTTACCTTGTCGGGCACACCTATCGGATAACGCCATGCCGCTCCCTCCCAGGCCAAGTCTTCCAGATGCGCCTGCGCCGTCCGTCCAGGCGGCACCGGCTCCTCGGGATACTCGTAGACGAGTTCATCAAGAGAAAACCGGCAGGCTTGCGCGATCTCCAAACTCGCCGCCAGCGCGTCTTCAAAACCTGCGAACAAACGCGCCATCTGTTGCGGAGATTTCAGTTGACGCTCGCCATTGGCCTCCAGGCGAAAACCCGCTTCGGCAATTCGCGTTCCCTCGCGAATGCAGGTAACGACATCCTGCAGCGGCTTGCGGTGACGGGCATGATAAAGAACATCGCCAGTGGCAACGAGGCGCATACCCGAGCGCCCCGCCAAATCGGCCAGACCGGCGATCCGCGCACGCTCATCACCGCGATGAAAGTGCGTGGCGGCAAGATAGAGATCGGCAGCGCCGAGCGTCGATCGGATGCGCCGCAAATCCGCTTCGAAGGCTTCAGCCGCATCACGATAGTCCCACGCCTCCGGCGACAACACGATGAAAATCTGCCCTTCCGAATAGGCCGCCACATCGGCCAGCCAGAGCGCGCAATCACCCTTCGGCGCCCGCATCTGCCCAAGCGAGATAAGCTGCGACAAACGCCCATAGGCAGCCCGGTCCAGCGGCAGGCAGAGAAGACTGAAACCGTCGCGTAGATCCAGCCGTGCCCCGACGATGAACTGCACCCCAAGTTCCTTGGCCGCCACATGCGCCCGCACCACGCCCGCCAACGTATTCCGGTCCGTCACCGCGATCGCTGAAAGTTCCAACGCCTTAGCCTGCGCCACCAGTTCCTCACCGTGAGAAGCGCCCCTGAGAAAGGAGAAGTTGGTGGTCACCTGCAGCTCGGCATATTGGGCAGCAGCCATCACCGCACTCCATAAAGCCCGTGCAGAAACCACCGCTCCGGCGCGCCCGCCGCCTCGGCACCGAAAGCGCCAGCCTCTGCGTCCTCCGCTGCCAACTCCCGGAAAATCCAGTAGCACTCGCCACCCATGGCCTCCACGCGGTAATAATCGCGCCCGCTTTCTTGCCGGCGTTGCCGCCGCCCGGTCATCCTCCACCATTCCGGCGCGATGCGTTCTGGCCCCTCAAGATACGAGATTCGGTGACCGACCCGACGCCAGACAAAGGCAACCGGCATCCCGCAAGGCTCCTGTTCGGTTACATGGATCTGCTCCGGCGATGCCAACAGCAGGAAAGGACGTGGCGGCGCAGGCGCACGTCTTCCCCCCGCCATCTTCTCAAGTCGGGAGCCGTCTGAGCCGGCCCGGCTGGAAAGCTGTTCGCGGGCGGGCAGACGACATTCGGCGCGTTCAGGGATATGGCTTTCACGCGCTTGCAGCATCTGCACCTGGCCCGCCCCGAGACGATTGACCAGCCGGTCAACGAGTTCGGCAAGGGCCTTGTCGTCCGCTTCGTCGCCACCTTGTCCAACACCAAGACCCGCACCAAGACGCTGCTGCGTGCCTGCCATCGGCTCGACTAGATCCGCACCAAGTTCAGCGACATCGATCCCGAAACCGGCATCAACTGAGGCAAACTTCTCTGAGATGAGCCGCATCAGATGTTCACCATCGCGGCACGCCATGCTGGTGCCCACGCGCACATCCGCCGCTGTTCCGTCAGCCCGGTAAAGCGATAACCGCACGCTGCGACAGCCAAGCCCTTGCGCTTCAAGCTGCCTGGCAAGCCGCATCGCGAGCACCTGCACTTCCATCACCAGCCCCTCCGCCGAAATCAACGGCTCGGCCCAGGATTGCCGCACTGTGAGAACAGGTGGTTCGGCAAGCGGCGCCAACGGCTCCGCCACTGCGCCCAGCGCTTGATCGAGACGTAACAAAACCGCCGCCGCCAGGTTATCGCTTTTGGCTGGCCGCGCCGCAGGATCAGCGAACCCACGCCGACGCCGACCTGCACCACCCTTGCTGCTGCCGCGTCCGTTTTTGTTGCGCCTGGAATTCGCATCGTTGAAGCGGCGCTCAAGACTAGCGCGCGGAATATCATAGAGTTGACCCACGCGCCGAAGCCCCAGCCTCTTGAGAAGCAAGAGCGATTGCGCATCAAGCCGTAAGGCATCGACGGGAAAAGGCGCCAAAACGTTCCGCAGCTCCCCCGCTTCAGTGATACTGAAACGGCGCCCACCAAACCGTGCTAACGCAACCGCCGCCGCGAATGTATCGGCCATACCGGCCCGCACCGTCACCCCGAAGCCTTCGAAGCGACGCACGACGTCGCCCATCAGCTCTGCCTCACCGCCGAACAGGTGCGCCACACCAGTAACGTCGATCCAGATCCCCGTATCGTCATGCACGTTACGCTGCGGACCATAGCGCCCGCACCAAAAAGCGAGCCTTTCGAGTGCGGCGGCATCTTCTAGCTGTTGCGCCGGCAGCGACTGGAGACCCGGCACCATTGCTCGGGCGTCCGCCAGCGCTTGTCCCACCCACAACCCGTCCGCTTCCGCCCGGCGGTTAACCGCCGTGATCTCAATCCCACGCCAGCCACTCGTCACCAGCACCAAAGGATGGTCTTCCGTGACGAGTTTCAAACCCGCCCCGCGCATGCGCTCAACCGGCCAATAGGGAAGCCACAATGAGACGAAACGCTTCATCGTGCGCTCCTCTGGAAAGAGCACGGAACAGCCCCGTCTGAAGCAGGCCACCCCGCACTCCGCACACGTAGCTTTTCCAGCACCGCCTCACAGCGCTCACCTTCGGCTGCATTTCCGCCAACCCGCCAACGGCTTGCAGTCGCGCCAGTCGATGGGATCCGCGCGCCCGTCACCAGCAGACAAGGCGTGGCGTGCGCCTTAGCCGCGAGGCTCAAGCGCCGTGCCGGCGTCAAAGCCACCTCCTGCAAACACCCGATAACGGCGCTGAGCGTCTGCGACTTCAGCCCCTCCTCCATCGCCCAAAGCGTTTCGGCAGGCTTTGCCGTCTCCACGATCAACAGCCGTTGAGGCGCCACACCAAGTTCGTTGAGCCCCGGCCCATAAACCCGGCCCATCTCACGCATGATGTCCAAGGTCGCGCAAAATAGGATCGGCTGAGCCGCAACCACGTCCCCCAGACACGAAACGCGCCGCGCCACAAGCTGCAGGGCAAAAGCAAGCGCTCCCGCCGAAGCGGCAGCTGACACCGCCGGCTGCGAGGTACAAGATGGGACAACCGGCTTGATCTCATGCGTTCCTTCCCGATCAAGTCCGCCAGGCTGAAGCTGCCGGTCGGCATCCGCTACCCCGCTAAACCACAGCGCCTCATCTGAACCCCGTGCCCCATGCTCCTGCAAAACCCCCGACGGATTGAAGGAGCGGCTGCGAAAAGCTGCGGAAGAAACAAAAGACCCCGCTTGCGACCGCTCGATTCGATCAATCTCAGCCTGCAAAGCCTGGAGCTTCTGGCGTTGAGCATCGGCGCGCGCGGCGGAAGTCGACGATTGGGGTTGATCGTGCGGAGGTTGAAAAGCGTGAGAAGCCGGAACGGCGGAGGGCATATTGCCGTTCCGGCTCCCACGGCAAGGCAGAGCCTCGACGCAGCGGGGTAAAGCATCAAGAGACGCAGGCCTTGTTGACGAGATCCTTTGGGCTTCGGACAGCGGGGGCAGGAGGGGGAAAGCCGCCTGGGCCATGGGAACGCTCTCGCGACACGGATTCAACTCTAACTAGAGCCACAAAGACCAACACAACGATTAGGAGAGTTACGCGAACTTACAAACTCAAGAGAACCAACGCAGCACTTAAGTTCTTCATTTGTTCCTAACAGCACACCATTGCTGCGTCAATGAAAAAGAGAACAAAATGAGAATAAAGCCAGCGTGCACCATCCCAACACATTGATTTGAGTGACTCAAATCCAACACCCAGCTGTCCACTCACAAGAAACTGAACTGAATGTGACCGGGTTTAGGCACAATCAAGCCACGGGTGTGGCCGCTGAGCTCTGCCAAAAACTGGTGCGCTCCTATACCTTCTGTTCATCAACCGTGGTGCACATTTGCGGGAGGCCGGAATCTATCGCTTAGGCCACCAAAGCCATCACTTTAACGACGACACAAATCAAACCCATCGCGCGCCAAAACGAACGGCGAATAACAACGTCGGCGTCTTGGACATGAGCTGAAATAAACGGAGCAAGCCTTAATGTTCGTGTACTCTTCCATCGCCCGTCTTCTGCCCGTCCTTCTCGCCGGCATGACCGCACTCACCTTTGCCTCCTCCGCCAACGCACAAACCATGTGGGGCGGCAGCAGCGAATGGGGCGGTGGCCGTCAAACCGTAAGCTTCTCCAAAAAACACGCACCGGGCCAAATCATCGTCAGCTTCGGTGACCGCCGCCTTTACAAGGTCGTCTCCCGCGGTCGTGCCGTCAGCTATCCGATCGCTATCCCGCGCAACGAAGCCCGCTGGCAAGGCGTCACCAACGTCTCCATGAAACGCAAGAACCCGGCATGGCGTCCAACGCCATCGATGCTGCGCAAGAACCCGCGCCTGCCGAGCTGGGTTCCTGGCGGTCATCCCATGAACCCGCTCGGCGTCCGCGCGCTCTACCTGGGTTCCAGCACCTACCGCATCCATGGCACCGACGCCCCTTGGACGATCGGTAAAGCTGCCTCTTCGGGTTGCATCCGCATGTACAATTCCGACGTCATCGATCTGTACAAACGCACCCGCGTCGGCACCCGCGTCACCGTCACCTGGAAGCGCTACAAGTCCGGCGGCTACGCTAAAGCCAACAACGGCGTCAAATACAGCTCCAACTGGTGATCATCCGGCACCAGCCGAAAGCAAAACTGTTCAATCAAAGGGCCGCTGCCAAAAGGCGCGGCCCTTTTTTGTTCGCACACACCCATCGACCGGTCCTGCGACAACTCTTCCGCTAGACCTTGTCCTGCCGCACTTGTGAACTAATTTGCACCCATGTCGATGGACCCTTGCGGACAACGCCCAGTTGAAAGGGCCAATCGAAGGATTGAATCCCATGGCCTCAATAACCTCTTTGACCGCACGCCTTGCCGCAACCTGCGCGGCGATTGCAATCACCGCCGCACCCGCGGCCGCTCATCCCCATGTCTGGGTCGATGTGAAGTCCACGGTGGTCTACGAGGACGGCCGTATTACAGGGTTCAAGTACAGCTGGACCTTCGATGAGGGCTACTCGACGATGGCCATCGAAGGCCTCGACAAGAACGGCGACGGCACTTACGACCGCGACGAACTCGCTGAATTGGCTCAAGTCAACGTCGATGGCCTGAAGGAATTCGATTACTTCACCCACGCCAAGCTCGACGAAACGGCACTCAAGATCGACACTCCAAAGGACTATTGGCTGGAGCACAAGGATGGCATCCTGACCTTGCACTTCACGCTACCACTCCAAACCACCGTCCTTGGTAATGCTCAAGGCTTTACCTTCCAGGTTTTTGATCCCAGCTACTACATCGCCTTCGACCTCGCTAAAGAGAAACCGGTGACACTGGCCGCTGGCGCCCCCGCGGGTTGCAAGGCCGACGTGTCGGTCCCCCCCGACGAGACAGCCGAAGCCGAAAAACTCGGCGAAGCCTTCTTCCAGCAGTTTGGCGGCGATATCGGCATCGGCCTTGCAAAGACGATTTCCGTGACATGCCCTGCGAGTTGAAAGACTTACGCCGTCGCACTTACGCCCTGCGGTGAGACACCGATTAACTCCATTTTCACGAATTCCCCCCAGCTGGGGGATTAGCGGACTAGCCTGAAACAAATGCAGGCCATCGGCGCCTGCGGTTGTTTTGAGGCGTGGGCGCGATGATACGTGTTTTGTGGCTAAGTATATTCATCATGGGGATCACCGCTGGGCTCCCGACAACGAAGGCCGCCCGCGATCTGTGGTCATCAGCAGAGCCAACTCCAAACCTCGAAATGGTCGTCCTGGAAGTCCCAGGTTGCATTTACTGCAATGTATTCCGCCGGCAGCTCTTGCCCACCTACAAGTCCTCCAAACAAGCCAAGAGGATCCCGATCCGCTTCGTGAACCTCAACGATCCCGCTCTGGCCGAGATCGGTCTGACACAGCCCGTTGGCATCGTCCCGACCTTTGTGATCCTTGAAGACAACCAGGAAATCGGCCGCATTCCAGGCTATATGAGCCGCCACGATTTCTTCCGTGCCATCGACTACATCCTCTCGGGACGTCCTGGCTCCTAAAGCCCCTTCAAATAACCGTAAAAGCGTTGCAATCACCGACTGCATCGGGTTCCATCAACCCGCTTCAGCAGGAGTTGACCAATGGACAGGCGCGGTTTTCTCAAATCAACAGGTGTGGCAGCAGCCCTCGTAGCAGCTCCGGCGGCGGCTACCAAAGCCTCAGCCGGCTCCAGCCCTGCCGCCCCTGCGGTACTAACTGGTCCACGCCGTTTTGGCATGAGCTCGAACTGGGCGGACAGCGTATCTGGTCCCGCCGATATAGCCCATCGGCTTGCCTTACGCATCCATGAAGCAAGCGGCGGTCAATTGCAGCTGACGCTCAAGCACGCATCCCCTACGAACGCCTCCGCCAGCTTCGCTGAAAGCGAGATAGAGTTTCATCACGGCTGCGAACACGACCGCTCTTCACTACACCCGGCCTTTGCGTATTTTACCGGCCTCCCATCGAGCTCCGGCTTGGCTGCCGCCGATCTCGAAACCTGGATCAGCTACAGCGGCGGACAGGAGCTGTGGGACGACCTCGCTGCGAGTTATGGCTACAAACCGCTGCTGGCAGGTCATTTGGGTACCGCCCCTATGCTCTGGACGACCCGCCCATTGAGCGACCGCGACAGCTTCCGCGATCTTCGAATAGCCGGCATCGGTCCAACCGCCGATTTGGCTCGCGCCCTAGGCGCCAATCCCGTGGCAATTCAACCACAGCAGCTGCCCCTCGCACTTGAGACGGCCGATGTCGATGCCGTCGAATTCGGCGCCATCCTGAACGCCATGGGCGCCGGAATCACCCAACGAGCGCGATTTGGCTACGCTCCCGGGCTCGCACAAAGCGGCACTGCCGTCGCGTTGAACATCCGCCTCGACGTTTGGGAAGGCCTGAGTTCAGCTGACCGTGCCATCATCACGGCATGCGCCAGCGAGGCCTATCGGAGGAGCCTATCCGAAGCCCGGCTTTCGAACTCCGTACTGCTGGATACGCTGAACAGAAAGCACCCGCTCAAACTTGCCGCCCTGCCCGAAGATGTCGCAGCAGCGCTCCCACACCTCAGCGAAGCCGTGGTTGCCAATCTGGCCGGCTACGATGCCATCTCTAAACACATCAACGCCAGCTATATGGGCTTCCGCCGCCGCCTCCTCAACGAGCATCTCTCCGGCTCGGAGGCACCTCCAACCGCGTAACCAACTCAGGCGTTTAGTTGATTTTTGTGTCGATTTAGGCTGAAAGCTTCGTAGACTAACCATACCAGGACAGGATCGCTTTGATGGACGGCACTGCCGGATCGGTGGCAAATGACCATAAAGAGTTAAAATCGCGCAATAGAATCAATGGCTTGGCGTAACGGCCAGTCCGCGCAAGCGGGGCCACTGCGACAAATGCCGTAAAAAAGTTCGCATACGCACTGCTTGGTCAACCAGTATCTGGCCAGCGCATTTTGACCCAGCCAAAAGGGAGACTCTCAATATGTCCAAGGAATACGTCGACGATGTCGCTCGGTATGCGTCGAACGTCAACGAAAACGCAGTCGCTGGAATCGTCAAACACCTGGGCATAGCCCTTCGCAGCAAGGACGCTTCTCTTGTCTCCTGCTCCAGCAAGGACGAGTTGAGCCGCGTTCGCGACAGCTGGTTAAAGAAGAAGCTGCACCGAAGCGAAGACGATAAAAAGCTCGACGCCGTCATCAAGGAAATCTGCGAAACCATGAAGGCCGATAAGCGCAAGAACCGCGTGACCTTCTATTATCTGCTGGCCGAAAAATTCGATCAGCTCGACTCGCTGACGTCCTGACGCGATCACATAAAGACCTGAAAGAAGAAACGTGGGTGTCGGGTCGTTGAGACCGGCACCCAATTTTGTTTCCATCACCGCGCGGTGCCGAACGCCGCAGACTGCAAGCTTTGCTTTGCATTGCTTAATTGATGATAGGTCAGCACGGCCAATCGGCAGAAGAAGTAAGCTGTTCTCAGTCATCGAGGCAGAAAAAGATGATTTGCGCCAAATAAAGTTTGGCTGAACCAGCGGTGGGACACTCGAAACGGCTCACTTGATGCTAAATGGAATTGCAGTTTTTTTGTTGTGGAGTGTTAAACTTCAGCAGTGCTACCATTCGATCCGTAGGGGCGCAGCCTGTGCTGCGGACAGCGATCCAGGGAACCAAACCTGACTAAACTGATCATACTCTGTAACGATGCGTTCGGCAGCACACGCCCGCAGGGCAGCATTTCGCCGCGTGCCAGGCGGCGATAAACGCGCTAAGATGATCAGCCCAAGGAATTAACACTGTGGTGAGAGTAACGCAATGACCGCAACATCCCTAGACTTGCTGAGGAACGGCGCATCCTCGAGGAAGGTTGCAGACGAGAAGATGGATCAGGTCCGCGACCTCCTGGTCGGTGATGACTTACGCCGCACCGATGATCGTCTTGCCGCCATCGAAACCCGCTTGACCCATCTCGAGACCGATGTGACCCGCAAGATTGACGCAATCCAGGCGCGTATCGAGGCGATGTCTGGAGAAGTCAGCAGTCAACACCGGGCTGCTTTTGACGCACTCTCTCAAGGCATTGCCGATCTCGGCAAACACGTAAAAGACCTGTCTCGCATCTGACCGGCGCGAAACTCTCGGGTTCCAACCCGCAGGTTGCCTACAAAAAGGCTAAACCCGCCGTTTTTTGGGAAGTATTACGCTCGCCATGTCGCAAGGCGTCACAAAACTAAAAGAACTGCTCTTTGAGCGCGAATCTCAAGCACTCACCGATTTGCAGCGCCGCGTCGAAGCCGTAGCCAAACTCGGCACCGATCAACGCGCCACGCTATCGCATGACCTCAACCGCCTCGCTGACGCCGAAGCGACATTCCGCAACGAGGTCAAAGGCCAGCTCGAAGATGTCTTCACGCGCGCTGGCACCGAAGACCGCTTTAAAACGAGCGTTGCCGAAGTTCTCGACCGCGCCCTGTCCGAAGCCGAGATCAAGCACCACAACGAGCTGTCTCAGGCGATGGCACCGCTGGTGATCCGCACGATCAAGCGCGAAATCCACGAAAGCCAGGACGAACTGGTCGAAGCGCTCTACCCCATAACCGGCCGTCTCGTTCAGTCCTATGTGGCTAGTGCAATCCGCGAACTCACCCAGCGTATCGATCGCCAGATGACGGCGAACTCGACGATGCTGTGGCTCAAGAGCATAGCCACCGGCCGCTCGGTGGCGGAATTGGCGCTGGCGAGATCCCAGGATCTACGGCTCGAGGAAGTATACCTCATCCGCCGCGGCTCCGGCGAACTGCTGGCACGTTGGCCAGGCAACGACGGCCATCCGGACCGCGATCAGGTGATGAGCGGCATCCTGACCGCCATCAACGAATTCTCGCTGGAGGCTTTTGCCGACGAAGCTTCATCCCTGCGCCAGATCGACCTCAACACCGCCCAGGTCTATCTGCGCGCCTCACCGCGGCTCTTGCTCGCCGCGAAATGTTCCGGTGTCGCCAACGCCACCGTCGAGCGGCTGATCGACGAAGAGTTCATGTCCACGCTCGAGCGCCGCCAATCGCATTGGGATGAATTGGCGACAAGCAATCAGGCCACCCAGCAAACCGACCTCCTCTCCAACACCGCCGAGAACATCCAGTCACGCATTGATGCAATCAGACGCGAGATTGAAGAAGACAACACCGGCTGGTTCGTGCTGAAGGCAATGGCTTGGCTCGTGGTCCTCGCCCTAACTGCATGGCTGGTCTGGACCGGCTACAACATCTTCACAGCCGAACGAGTCCGCGAACGTGCCAACACTGTCATTTCCGAAACCCAATCGATGCGCGGTTACCCTGTCCGCCTGTCCGTGGCCGACTTTGGCAAGGAAGTCTCACTGGCCGGTCTCGCGCCAACACCAGCCGCCAAGACTGAAATCCTTTCGCGGCTCGAGACTGAGCTGACCGGCGTCACGGTCAATGATGAACTGAGCGTCGTTCCCACCACTCCCGACGCTACCCCCCTGATCACCGACCTCCGCCAACAGCTCGATGAATTACCGCGACGTCTCCAACGGCAGGCCTTTGACCGCAGCACCGCGCGCACGATCCAACGGCTGTCCGCCGTCCCCGCCGATCTGCAGCGTCTCCAGCAGAACGTCGATAGCCCTGAAGCACGGGCCATCGCCAGTTCCGCTGCCGTAACCGTGTCCGATGTTAGAGGGGAACTCGAATCCCTGCGCGAACAGGCCGCCGGAGCGGGCAGCACCGTCGCCAATCGCGATCTGAGCCAACACTTGTCAGCCCTGCGGACGCGCATAGCCTCGACAGCCGATGAGCTAACATCCCTGCTTGATCCGCAGGCCGCACGCTCCGAGCCCATGGCCACCAACACCGCCGAGACCGGAAACCTGATGTCGGAGACCGAAGCGATGGCGGTCCAAGCCGAGCAGTTCGCAAGCCTGACCGTCGCGCTTGCGCAGGCTGCCAGCGTCAAGCAGCCACCCGTTGAAATCCCGCCGCCTCCCGCACCAACACCGCGCGAACAACTCGCGGCCTGGATCGGCGCCCACGCGATCTTCTTCTCCAGCGAAACCGACTTCCGGAACCTAGCGGTCACCGCCAAGCATCTTGACGAACTTGCTCAACTGATGATGGCCAGCGATGCGCAACTCCGCATCGTCGGTTTCACCGATGAGCAGGGCACCTCGCAACACAACTCACCGTTGTCGCAAAACCGGGCCAATGTTGTCATGCAGGAATTGATACGTCGCGGCGTACCCGCCAACCGGATGGTCTCCGTCGGCCGCCACGATTTGAAGGGCATCTCGTCCGTCATTGGAGCATCGAGCCCCAACCGCCGCGTCGAATTCGAACTGGGCTTTGTTGGAGAAGCGTCCGAGTGACATCGCGCAAAATTATGCTGCTGGGCGAAATCGGGGTGGGCAAAACGTCCCTCGTTAATCGCCTCGTGCATGGCCGCTTCCGCACCGACTACATGCCGACCATCAATGTCGAGATCTACACTTACAACTTGCCCGAAACCAACGACCGTCCGGCCTTGACGCTGCTCATCTGGGACACCGACGGCAACTTCGGCCAGACCATCTTTTCAAGCGTCTACCTGAAGAACGCTTCAGCAGCCATCATCGTCGGCGATTCCACCCGCCCGGCAACTTTGAAGGCCATGGCCGGACTTGCCACAGGCTGGCGCGAAGCACGTGCCGGCCGCCCACTTAGCTTGCTGCTCAATAAATCCGATCTCCTGCCGGACGCCGACACACACGAACTGCCTGCGGAACTGCGCGCGGAGACAACAGAACCGCTCTTCAAAACCAGCGCCAAGACCGGCGAAAACGTCGATGTCGCCTTCCACGCGACCGCGGATGCAATTTTACGCCGCGGACTGTGATCACGGAGAATGTCATGGGTCTCGCCAAACCCTCTCCCCTGCTCAGCGCCGGATTGCTGCTCGCCCGCAACGGCATCTACGGCATGGCCTGGCTCGATGCCGGTTTTGTCGTCACAGCTCGTTTTGGTGATCTCACTGCCAGCCTCGGTGTTGGCGAAGCGGTCTCATCGGGTTTGCCATTTTTAGCCGACTACCTGGACGACATTCAAAACCTGCCTGCGGATGGCCGCACCTCGTTCGAACTCCCCGGCATTCTCCTCGTTAATGGCGAAGGCACCGATACACCGCGGATCGACATTTACGTTTTCCGCAGTCATCCCAAAATAACCGAACACAGCGTCGGCGAGGCGACGCTCAACGATCAGACCGCCACAACCAACAGCGACGAATTTCTGCTGCTCGTGACGCGCGCCAGCGGCCACTCAAGTAGCGACGTTGCGCTGGCGAGGCTGCAACGCGACCGCACCATCCTGCTCGAACAAATCGAACAACAAAAGCTCGAACTGGAACGCACCAACGCCGAGCTTGAGCTGTGCAACCGCGACCTTGAGGACTTTGCGACAATTATCTCGCACGATCTCAAGGCTCCAATGCGCGCGCTACGCTATTTCACAGACGATATCGAAACCGCGCTCGCCCAAGCACGGCCGCAAGACGCCCACAAAGCCTGCGCAGCCTTGAAACAGCAGTCACGACGTATGTCGACAATGCTCTCGCAGTTGCTCGACTATGCCAGCCTCGGCCGCCAAACGGAGGCATTGGAGCATATCAATAGCCGACACCTGATTGATTCAATCGTCAGTTCGCTCCCGCGCCCTCACAGGTTCACAATCGAAGTCCAAGGTGACTGGCCGAACATTGAAACCTATGTCGCTCCGTTCGATCTCGTCCTGCGCAACTTGGTCGACAATGCCATCAAGCATCACGACAAACCCGAGGCGGGCTGGGTTCGTGTATTCGCGAAACTAACCGATGACCATCTTTCTGTAACGGTGAGCGACAACGGTCCAGGTATCCCCCTCGGACGTCAGGAAGCGGTGTTCTACCCATTTCGCAGTTATCGAAGAGATCCCGATGGCGGCTGCCAACCCAACGCAGAACTCGCGCACGGCATGGGGCTCGCTTTCGTAAAACGCACCGTCGAAACCGTTGGTGGTCAACTGCACCTGATTTCAAATCCAGCTGAGCGACGAGGTAGCGCTTTCCAGCTCTCCTGGCCGCTGACACCGTCCCAGAAAACCACTGCTGATCGATGAGTTTCGACTAGGCGACACACCTGACATTGTGGCATTGCTTGTTTTCTGCGACAACAACATCCGTTCGCGGCCTTTTGATTGATGTAAGTTCTGCGTACCCGCACAAGAGCAGTCAGTTTCACCTCTGGTGCACCCGAACAGGAGAATACGGTAATGGCGGAGTCATCCACCTCCGGCGGAGATTTTCTCGATAAAAAGAGCGGCCTCACCAAATCACTCAAAAAGATGCCGCAGCTGACGAATGTCCTGGTGGTCGATGACTGCAGCACGGACATAAAGCGTTTGCGCGCCACACTGCACCTGATGTTTGGTTATGAGATCAATGTGCGTGAGGCCAATACACTATCGAGCGCGATTGACCAGGTGCTGAAGCACAAGCCGCAATTGATCCTACTCGATGACAATCTCGAACTGTCTGCCGACCGAGCTTGCGATTCCATTCCGTATCTGCGCCGCGTCGGATACGAGGGCCCCATCGTGGTCGTCAGCGGTGTCGCAACCCGCAGACGGCGTATGGACCTGATGAAGGCGGGCGCCGCCGAAGTCCTGCACAAGGACGACATCGACTCGGTCCGCATCAATGAGGTGCTGCCGGGTATCCTCGACACGGTTGGATTTGAGATGACGCCACGGAAGTGATCGTCCACGGACCTTTTAGGCAGATCCGGCGCGGCATTGAGACCGCTCGGCCTCTTTGGCACGAGGCCTATCCGACTTATGCCGGTTGTTTCAAAAAGAGGGGAAAAAGTGAATGAATGCGGTTGCTTGCCGCAGTGCAGCACGCGATCCACTTGCTACAAATTCCCGACAAGAATTAACGAATTGTCCGCACTCAACAAGTCGGGGCGAATAAAGTGAAAACAACCAGCGTCATTACAGTTTCAGCCGTATTGCTCTGTGCTAATACAGCCATCGCAGCCGATACCTTCAAGCTTCCCAGTGGCGTCACACCACAGATGCGTGCAGCCTGCGAATCCGACGTCCGCCGGCTCTGCATTGGCCGCAAGCCGACTGTTGCCAAAGTCAAACGTTGCGTTCGCCGCAACTTCTCAAAACTCGGTATGCGCTGCCAGGTAACCCTCGCTGCTGCCGGTTTCAAAAACTGAGCGACAGTCATACGCTGTAACACCGCAACAACATCCCAGCTCTGAGCGTCCTCACACTGCCTCTCACATAAGACGTAGGCCCGCGAATCAGATCCACTGTTCTCCACGGGAGCGGTACAGCCCGTTGCCGGTCGCAAACGCGAATATGAAGTGCACATCATTTTGGGGTGAGGGAATCGCCATGCCGTGGTCACAGCGCATTGCACTTGCGCTATTCGCCTTCGGCTTTGCCGGACTTGGAGTAATTATCTGGCAGCCGCAAGGCCATGCGACGACAAGTGAACACCAACCCGCCTATTTCCTGGCCATCAGCTCGGGAGCTGGATTGAAGCTGGGCGAAAGCGCGGCCGCAATACCCAACAAACCGGTCCTGACCTGCGACAAGGTTTTCAATCTTGGACCGATTGAAATCGGCGCGCGCTGCATCAGCCATGGTCGGGAAATCGGGATAGAACGGTAGGTCGTTGCCCTATGTAACGGCTGCCCCATAGGCCACACCGCGTCCGACACGTTGGACTGCGGACTTGCGGCTGACGGCAAGCTACGGCAACACTCCGCTTCATGATCGACACCATCAGCCTTCCATTCACCACTGATCAGCTCAAAGTTCTGGGGATTCTGCTGGGTGTGCTCACCCTGCTGGTCTGGGGACGTTGGCGCTACGATCTCGTTGCGTTTGCTGCCCTCGTCGTCGCCGTCATCATCGGCGCGGTCCCGAAGGATCAGGCTTTCGACGGCTTCGGCCATCCCGCAACGCTGATCATCGCACTTGTACTCGTTGTCAGCTATGGCCTTTCGGTTTCGGGCGCGGTGGATTTCATAGCCCGTCATCTGACCGCTGCTGACCGCTCGGTTCCCATCCACATCGCCATAATGTCAACCGTCGGGGGGCTCCTGTCAGGTGTCATGAATAACGTCGGCGCCCTCGCCTTGCTCATGCCGGTCGATATCAACGCCGCCCGCAAGGCGAAGCGATCTCCCGCATTGACCCTCATGCCGCTGTCGTTTGCGACCATACTCGGCGGCCTTGTGACGTTGATTGGAACGCCGCCGAATATCATCATCTCAACGTATCGCGAGCGTGAACTTGGCGCCCCCTTTGAGATGTTCGACTTCGCACCCGTTGGCATCGTCTGCGCCGCCGCCGGCATCGCCTTCGTTGCCCTCATCGGTTGGCGGCTGATCCCGAGCTCGGCAGGACGCGTCGACGCCAGTGATGAATCTTTCAAGTTGAACGACTACATCGCCGAGCTGACCGTCGAGGAAAAGTCATCCTTCCTCGACAAACAATTGGTCGATGTCGAAAAGGCCAGCGAACAAGGCGACGTCACGCTTCTCAATGTCATCCGGGGTAAGTCAAGGCTGCAACGCCACGCCGGATGGATCAGGCTGCAGGAGGGCGACGTCCTCCTCGTCGAAGCCGCCGCCGAAACCCTCGACGACTTTGTCGCTGAAAATAAGCTGGCATACGTCGACCAAGACCATCAGCGCGACAAAATCCGGGGCGCCGATCTTGATCTCGTCGAGGCCGTTGTCCGCCCAGGCACACGCATCGAAGGCCGCACCAGCAATTCTCTGAGCTTGGTCGACAACTACGGAATCTGGCTGATTGGTATCCAGCGCGAAGGTCGCAAAATCCAGACCCGCGTTCGCCGCACGCAGGTTGCCGTTGGTGACGTGCTGTTGTTGTTAGGTCCGAAGACACGCACCAATGCCTTCATTGAAGAAATGGGCATGGTGCCCCTCGCCGAGCGTGGGCTTGAGGTCAAGAACACTGGCAAAGCCTTACTCGCGGCGGGTTTGTTTGCAGCAGCCATCGCCGCTTCGAGCTTCGGCATACTCTATTTGCCAATCGCCCTGGCCTTGGTCTGCGTGCTCTATGTGTTGCTCGGCATCGTGCCACTAAAACAGCTCTACGACACCATCGAGTGGCCCGTGGTTGTACTGATCGGCTCGCTCATCCCAATCGGGGCAGCGCTCGAACAATCGGGCGCTTCAAAAATATTGGCACAAAGCATCGTCGACGTATCCCAGGGGCTTCCGCCTTGGGTAGTGCTGACAATACTGATGGCGCTAACGATGACCTTGTCGGATGTCTTGAACAACACCGCGACCGCTCTTGTCGCCGCACCTATCTCCGTGGAAGTGGCAAGATCGCTGGGTGTCAATCCGGATCCGTTTTTGATGGCCGTTGCTATCGCCGCGAGTTGCGCCTTCTTGACGCCGATTGGCCACAAGAACAACACGCTGATTATGGGGCCTGGTGGCTACCGCTTCGGAGATTACTGGCGCATGGGACTGCCGCTGGAGATCATTGTCGTCGCCGTTGGAGTGCCGATGATCCTGATGGTCTGGCCACTCTAGACTGGCAAGCCGAATAATAATGTTTGCCCCGCCGCGCATCCGCGAGGCCGCATCAGCCGTTACAGAAGCAGTAGTCGATTGATCAGCTTATATCGCCTGCGACGTCTCCTCGCACAGGCAATTTGTTTCGCAAACTTAAGGCCGGTCGCAACGACCGGCCTTTTCTTGATCTTATCGGTGGGTTGGGAACGATCAGTAACGAGGGAGGGATACCCCGCAGCGTGGCCTCAACGTGGCACCCTCCTTCGTCTCCTCCTGGACTTGGACTGAAATCTCAACCCTGTCCAAATCAAATGTTATAGCGTTACCATCGCCACACGCAACCTTTTGCGTTGCGATTCTAGATGCGCGGTCACTTAAGTCTCGAGACCTTCACCGGAAAACCAAAACCGGTATGTCGCAATGCGTCAGAACACCCTGCGTTTCACTGCCGAAAATGAGCGCCGACAATCCGCGCCGTCCGTGACTGGACATGACGATCAGATCGCATTTGCCTTGTTCGGCAGCATCAACTATCGCCTTCCAAGGCTCACCGCTTTCCACCTGAACGGTTTCCAATGCGACACCGGCTTCCTCGGCTGCCTGGCGCGTGAAATCGAGATGATGATCGACTTGTTCCTTAAAGGCCTCCCGCTCCTCGTTCGTCACGGTAATGACGACGCCCTCGGCGACGAAATCGTCCAGATGCGGGCGCACGGTCAGCGCCGTCACTTTCGCGCCAGTCAACTTCGCAAGCGCCAACCCGTGAGGCACAGCCTTGTTGGCATGCTCGCTGCCGTCGGTGGCAATTAGAATGTGTGTGTACATGTTCAAACCTCACGCACGCGCTGTCGCGTTCAACTAAAGATGGAACTGATCATCATGGTTTCTGCATTAAATCGCTTTGACGGTCGTCAAATCAGAAGTCCGTTGAGGTCCTTCAATACCTCATCAGCAGCCAGGTCAGGATACTCGTCAGGCCAGCCAATCCGGTTGATCCAAACCGTGTGGAATCCAAAGGACTTCGCACCGGCGATATCCCAGCGGTTCGACGATTGGAACGAGATCTCCCCCGCACTCAGTCCGAATTGCGCCGTCGCCAGTTCATAGACACGGTGACTAGGCTTGAAGATGCCCACAGCTTCAACGGAAAGTACCGCGTCAATAACCTCTGTGAGCCCGGCCAAGCGGACGGCGTCCGCCAACATGTCGGGATCGCCGTTAGACAGGATTGAGACCGCCGCCCCGCGAGCTTTCAGCGCCTCAAGGCATGCCGGCACTTCCGGGTAAGCGGCAAGTTCCCGATAGGCTGCCAACAACTTCGAGCGCAGCGCAGCGTCAATTCCGCCCACCGCGGCAATGGCGTAATCAAGCCCTTCCTCAGTCACTCGCCAGAACGAGCAATGCTGCCCGGCGAGCGCCCTCACCCAAGTGTATTCAAGTTGCTTGGTGCGCCATATCTCCGACAACAGCTGCCATTTGTCGCCGATCGCATCGGCATGCCTAGCCGCTGCTGAGTGCACGTCAAACAGCGTCCCGTAGGCATCAAACACAAAAGTGGCTGGCTGCTTCATCTCAATCTCCAGAAGACTAAGGGGCTTCTTTGAAGATCAAACAATAGCCCAAACGATGTTAGGCTGCAGCAGCCTGGTCCACACGGGCCCAACGGCGGAATTCAGCCATAGCCGCATCAACACCGCCCGCTTGGTGAGGAACACCGGCCATCTCGAGGCCCATCTCCACGCCGCCCAGCGCACCGATAATGGTGAGTTCGTTGGTGTCACCCAAATGACCGATACGGAAGACCTTGTCGGCCACCTTGGTCAGTCCGGCACCAAGCGACATGTTAAAATTCTCCAACACCAGCTTGCGGAACTGATCGGCGCTGTGACCCTCGGGCATGCGTATCGATGTGACCGCATTCGAATAGTACTTCGCCTCACGACACTGGTTCTCGAGTCCCCACGCCGACACTGCCGCCCGCACACCGCTGGCCAGCTTGGCGTGCCGTGCGAAAACGTTGTCGAGGCCTTCTTCCTTCAGCATGTTGAGTGCCTCTTCCAACCCGTACATTAGCGTGATCGCCGGGGTATAAGGATAGAGACCCTTTTGATTTGGTCCGAGCATGTCTTCCCAAGAGAAGAATGCCGACGCGAGCCGAGACGATTTGCTGGCTTCCAACGCCTTATCGCTGACCGCCGTGAACGACAGACCCGGCGGCAGCATCAAACCTTTTTGCGAACCGCATACCGTGACGTCCACACCCCAAGCATCGTGCTGATAGTCGACGCAGGCAAGCGACGAAATGGTATCGACCATCAACAGGGCAGGGTGGCCAGCCGCATCAAGAGCTTTGCGGACCTCTTCAACGGCCGAGCAGCAGCCCGTCGCCGTCTCGTTATGGACGATCGCAACCGCCTTGATCTGATGCGTCTTGTCGGCATCGAGGCGTGCGGCAATCGCTGCAGCATCGACACCGATGCGCCAGTCGGAGCCAATATAATCGACGCTCAGTCCCAGCTTTTCGGCCATCGTCTGCCACAGCATGGAGAACTGGCCGGTCTCGAACATCACAATCTTGTCGCCCGGCGACAGTGTGTTCGCCAATGCCGCTTCCCAGGCGCCGGTCCCCGACGCAGGAAACATGATCACTGGGTTCTCCGTCTTGAAGACGTCCTTCAGAGATTTCAGCACGCCAGCCGAAAACTGAGCGAACTCCTCGCTGCGGTGGTCCATGATCGGTCGCGCCATGGCTTGCTGGATCCGATCTGGAACCGTTGTCGGTCCGGGGATTTGCAGAAAGTGGCGGCCAGCAAAATACGGCGTCTTCGACATGCTTTTTGGTCCTGGAACAGATCAAGGGTGGAGGCGCGCTCGCGCGTCCGCGGCAACCGCGCGCGTCAATTCGAAACTGCGGAATAGCGCAGACCACCTAATCCGTCAAAGCGACAAAAGCCCCATACGCCTCAACCGAGATAAACAGCCGCGGCGGAACAAAGCACCTTCCACCGTGCACTGCCGGCCCTCTATCAGGCCGCATTTCTAAGCCTCCCCTTTCGGAAACGATGCTCCAGTGTCCTATCCCCAGAACCCCAAGCCGCGGCCGGAAGCTCACGCACGACAGGAGTCTCGGCACGGCACTTCGGGCGTATTACCGCGGCGCCGGCGCGGACGACCGCTATAACATTCAGCAGCGGCTTCACAAGCAGTTGATAGTAAAGAGCATCTGAACCCTCCTGCTGCGTAGCCATTACGACGTGCACGGCAAAAAAAAGCCGTTTACGCGCGCACCTGCGACATTTAGGTTCGATGGCGTTCTCGTATACGTCAGCGTCCCCAACCTAAGCGTGCTTTTATCCGAGTACAGGTTTAAGAACGATTTGGGCAGAGTGCTGATCTATCGAGTCCCGATAAAACAAAACACTGGTCCCCCGCGTGCCGCGGGCAACGGACCAATCTACGGAAACCACCAGGGAGAGAAGTGAAATGACATCAAAGGTCGACGCTAAAACGGTCAACCGTCGCCGCTTCCTAAAGGGCAGCGCGGTTGCCGCCGGCACCGCAGCGGTTGGCACCGTTGCGATGCCGAACGTATCGCGTGCGGAAACGGTCACACTGAAGATGCAGAGCTCCTGGGGCGCCAACGCCATTTTCCAGGACATGGCCAAGCAATACGTTGATCGCTGCCAAAAAATGGCCGGCGGCCGGCTCAAGTTTGATCTTTTGCCATCAGGCGCAGTTGTAAAAGCCTTCCAGGTGCAGGACGCCTGCTCCGACGGCATCATCGACGCCGCCCACACGGTCACTGCCTACTGGTACGGCAAGAATAAAGCGGCTTCGCTTTTCGGAACCGGTCCGGTTCTTGGCTGCGACGCGACCCAGATGCTGGCCTGGATCCAAACCGACGACGGTAAGGAACTGTATCGTGAACTTACCCAGGACATCCTCGGCCTCGACGTCGTCGGCTTCTTCGCCATGCCGATGCCGACCCAGCCGCTCGGTTGGTTCAACAAGGAAATCAAATCCGCTGACGACATGCAGGGCCTGAAGTACCGCACCGTCGGTCTTGCCACTGACATTATGCAGGGCATGGGCCTTAAGGTAACCCAGCTCCCAGGCGGCGAAATCATCCCGGCCCTGGAGCGCGGCGTCATCGAGGCCTTTGAATTCAACAACCCGACCTCTGACCGCCAGTTCGGCGCTCAAAACGTTTCCAAGCACTATCACCTCGGTTCCTATCACCAGGCCGCCGAATTCTTCGAAATCATCTTCTCGAAGAAGAAGTTTGAATCGATGCCCGCCGAACTCCAAGCGATCTGCGAATATGGTGCTGAAGCCGCAAGCACGGCCAACTACACCTACGCGCTCGACAGTTATTCAAAGGACCTCCAGGGCCTGATGAATGACGACGGCGTCAACGTCTACCGCACGCCAACGTCGGTGATGAAGGCGCAGCTGGAAAGCTGGGACAAGGTGCTGGCCAAACTGCAAAAGGATGCCTTCTTCAAGAAGGTCGTCGACAGCCAGCGCGCCTGGGCCGAACGCGTCGCCTTCTATTATCTGACTAACGCGGCCGACTATCAGCTCGCTTTTGAGCACTACTTCCCCGATAAGGCGGCGAAGAAGGGCTGATCACGTCGTTAGCTGAACGCGCTTCGGGAGGCGGAAGTTGGTGCAAGGCCACTCCGCCTCCTGCTATGTTATCCGTCGGCGGACTCTTATGACCTTGCCATGACCAGCCTCTGACTGCTTTGCCAATCCTCCCGACGGAACTAACTTGGACTCGAGTGCCAGGACGGTTGCAATCGACGCGCGGAAACACGGGATCGACCAGTGCAAACTTACATAGATACCATCGACAAATTCTCGACCTGGGTTGGTCACGCTTTTGCGTGGTGCATCATGGTCATGATTTTCGGCGTCGGTTACGAGGTCTTCGTACGCTACGTCTTGCGCGACCCGACCGCATGGGCCTTCGACGTCAGTTACATGATGTACGGGACCCTATTCATGATGGGCGGCGCCTATGCCCTGGCGCGTGACAGCCACGTACGCGGCGATGTTTTCTTCCGCACCTGGTCGCCGAAGACGCAAGCTGGCCTCGAGCTGTTTCTTTATTTCATCTTCTTTTTCCCCGGCGTCATAGCGCTGATGATCGCCGGCTGGAAGTATGCTGGCCGCGCATTCCGTTACCTTGAAGTCAGCTCGATGAGCCCGGCCGACGTTCCGATTTGGCAGTTCAAATTGATCATTCCCGCCGCCGGCGCCCTGCTTTTTATCCAGGGAACGGCGCAGGTCTGCCGTTGCCTGCTGTGCCTGCAGACCGGCCAATGGCCCGGAAAAATTCAAGACGTTGAAGAGTTGGAGACGGTCCTGAAACACCAGGTTGAGGACCACGATCGCCTGCAGCACGAACTGGAAGACGACAAAGGAGCAGACGGCAAATGACGGACCCTCAAGTCGCGATCATGATGCTCGCGCTCTTCATCCTCGTAGTACTGCTGGGCTTCCCGATTGCATTCACGCT
>Ga0209013_10000157_pt1 | contig 54481 bp, 31 predicted proteins | sample Cruoilmetagenom2_FD_187291 | JGI IMG/M metagenome (GOLD analysis project Ga0209013, IMG submission 187291) | Oil polluted marine microbial communities from Coal Oil Point, Santa Barbara, California, USA - Sample 2 (SPAdes) (version 2) | ecosystem: Environmental > Aquatic > Marine > Oil seeps ...
AAAAGTCTTGTACATAATATCGCCTCCTCATCATCTCTTATCCGGGAATTATTGCCTCATATAAAATAAAAACGCCCTCCGCAGGGTGCGTCGGGCGAAAAGTTGGTTCTGTGTCAATCTAACAGACCAGGGACCAGCAACCTCCCGCCCGGAGTACACCGGCATCGATTGAATTATTGTTGCTATTAGCCAGGAGAGGTCGCATTTTACTGATCATTGATACTTTTACTCAAAAATGATAGCAACGCGTCAATTTACGCATTTAGATCTGAAATTATAGCACGATAATAACGGATAGGGAAATATTAATTAAGTTGGTTAACCAAATCAAATGGCACTTTCCTGTTATTGGTATCGTTTATAGTTATTCCTCAAATTAATGAATAAGTATTACCTATGGATAGTGATATATGTCACTTGAATTTCTTATGATGAGCATGTTACGATCTTACGATTCCAACATCCTATATAGTTGCGTAAAGAGAGGTAATACTCCACAATAGCCACATTTTTATTGTGCCAATATCATGCTCGATATCCACAAATTAAATATTTTCTTAGTTGCCGCCGAAACACTTAATTTCACTCACACGGCAAAAAAGCTGCGTATGACCCAACCCAGTGTCAGCCAACATATCCAGGCTCTGGAGGACCATTTCCATACGCCTCTTTTTCTCAGAACTGGTCGTCGCCTTGAGCTGTCCACTGCAGGATTCTCTTTAATCCCCTTAGCACGTGAAGCGGTCAGGTTATCAATTCAAATTGATGAAACCATCACGTCACTGAATGGTGAACTCCAGGGACATCTGCATGTCGGCTGCAGCACTTCAATTGGAAAATATATCCTGCCGAATTTGTTGGCGCGGTTCCACCAGAAACATCCACGCATCAAGGTTACCTGCAAGGTAGCGTCCGAAAAGACAGCTTTAGAAATGCTGTTCAGAGAAGAAGCCCATCTTACGCTTTCAAGTTTTCCTGAACATTTCAGCCACCACCTGGAATCACAAATGTTCGTTCGCGATACGATTAGGTTAATTGCACCGCTGGATCATCCCTGGGCAAATGCATCGAAAATCGATATAGAAGATTTGCTCGACACCGAATTCATATTACGAGAAGAAGAATCGGGTACTTATCATGCCGTAGAGACAGCCCTCGGTAAAGTAGATATTTCCATTAAGGAACTACCAATTTTATTAACGTTTGGAAACTCTGAAGCCATCGCCCTGTCAGTAAGAGAGGGTATTGGTGTTGGATTTGTATCAGAGATGATCATTGATATATTTGGGAAAGACCAGGTTGCCTGCATCGACACATTCGACGTGAATATATTTCGCGATATCTATATCAATCGTAAGCAAAGCTTAAACCATTCCGTCCCTCTCTGCGCGTTTTGGGATTTTCTTCAGGAGATAAACTACCCCGAGATGGGCTCAACTCCGATGGATATCCGGTCGGAAAAAATAAACCGAAAGAATTAGTAAGGAAGAATTATTAGGTATAATCCTGGGATGTTTTTCAACATTCAAATATTAAACATATTCAAGCTATCATTACTTCTAACCATCATGTAAAACGAAAAACGGAGGAGAACTTGATCCCCAAGCAATTGAATTTTATAGTAATCACTATCGGCTTGTTATTGCTTTTCCTAGCAGTCGGTTTTGGTGGGGCGTCCGCCCAGATCGAATTTCCGCCACCGCCAGAACCAGGGATTGCCAATGAAACCTGCCTGGCTTGTCATGGACAACCCGATCAGCAAGTGGAACTGCCATCAGGCGAAATTTTGTATGTTACGATCGACAGTGATGGCTTCAACCATTCTGTCCATGGCACTGAGGGCTACGCGTGTGTTCAGTGCCACACAACACATTCAGAATATCCGCACGAGCCAATCAACGCTCAGACACTAAGGGAATACAAACTAGATCAATATCTGATGTGCGACCGCTGCCATGCGGATAAATACACAGCGCTAATCGATGGTGTCCATGCACATGCATTGGCTAACGGGAACCAGGAAGCAGCCATTTGCTCTGATTGTCACGGTTCCCACGAAATCGGTCCGCCGAACGATCCACGCAGCCGCATCCCACAGACTTGTGAACAGTGTCACTCGCAAATCTCCGACAAATATGAACACAGTGTTCACGGGTCCGCATTGATTGGTGAAGGGAATCCCAATGTTCCCTCCTGCACAGATTGCCACGGCTCGCACAATATTCAAGGTCCGACGGGCAGTGATTTCAAACTTAACTCACCGCAGATATGTGCGGAATGCCACGCTGATCCGAAATTAATGGACCAGTATGGTATAAGCACCAATGTTTTTGACACCTATTTGGCAGATTTCCATGGCACCACCAGCACCCTGTTTGAACCGGAGTTTGAAGGTCAACAGCCAAATACACCGGTGTGTATTGATTGTCACGGCGTTCACGATATTAAGAGTTCATCCGATCCAGACAGCTCCGTGATGAAGGAAAATCTCCTGGTAACGTGTCAGAAGTGTCACCCGGACGCGAGTACTAATTTTCCGGCGGCATGGTTGGGTCACTACGAACCAGATCGAGACCGTTATCCATTAGTCTATTTCGTCGATCTGTTTTATAAGATATTCATCCCATTTGTTTTGGGTGTAATGGTGCTTTTTATCGGTACCGATATTTTTCGTCGTATTATCAATAAACGCAGGGAGCGAGCTCAATGAGCGATAAGAATAGTTTGATGGAAGAATACGAAGTACCAGCCGAAGAACTGCCAGGTAAAAGTGGTTTTATGCGATTTCCGTTTCCCTACCGCATCGAACACTGGCTGTTTATGCTCAGTTTTACTTTGCTCGGAGTCACCGGTTTATCTCAGAAATTCGCTGTTAATCCCATTGCACAATCTATAATACGACTTTTTGGCGGTATCGAGAATATCCGTACAATTCACCACATCGCCGCGATCGTCATGATGTTCGTCGTCATTTATCACATCGGCGCAATTGGCTACAGGGTATATGTAAGACGAGTTCGGTTCACCATGCTCCCGCTTATATCCGACCTGACCAACGCTGCCAAAATACTGGGATACAACGTCGGATTTACAAAAGAAAAAGCCCAGCAGGATCGCTACACATTCGAGGAAAAATTAGAATATTGGGCCGTCGTGTGGGGAACCATCATCATGGGTGTCACCGGCTTCATGATGTGGAATCCATTATTGACAACTTCAGTCCTACCGGGGTCAGTGATCCCAGCCGCAAAAGTTGCGCATGGGCTTGAGGCGATCCTGGCAGTGGTGTCCATCCTGATCTGGCACATGTACAACGTCCTGGTTAAACACTTCAATAAGAGCATGTTCACCGGCTACATTTCCGATCATGAAATGATCGAGGAACATCCCATTGAATTAGCGAATATCAAAGCCGGGATCGATCCTCCGACTGTAGACGAGCAGGATGCAAAAAAGCGCCGACGATTATATCTGCCGGTTTTCGCTACAATAGCAGTTCTGATGGTTGTCGGGATTTACTTTTTTGTCGCCTACGAGGTGACGGCGATTACAACAATTCCACCTGCAGAGGACGTGGAAGTTTTCGTACCTCTTCCTCCTACACCGCTGCCAACGCACGTGCCCACGGCTACTTCAGCACCTGTCACCGCCGTTACCTGGGACGGGGGCGTGGGTGAAATGCTGAACAATAAGTGCGGCAGCTGCCACAACAGCAGCCAGGCGATGGGCGGTTTAGACCTGACCAGCTACGAAGCGGCTCTAGCAGGCGGCAATTCTGGTCTAGCGATCGTTCCGAGTGATCCGGATGCCAGCCAGTTGGTGATTGTCCAATCTGGGGGCGACCACCCGGGGCAGCTATCCGACGAAGAACTGCAGTTGACTATAGAATGGATTGGTGCGGGAGCACCAGAGAATTAACAGACAGTCCAATATATCAAAATCATTAATAAAAATAGTCCATCAGATGAACCGGATGGACTATTTTTATTCTTATACTGAGTACTAGATGTTATTACTCTGTTGCTTCTACTACTGGTCGTTCTGAGCAAGAAACATCAACACCCATGTCGCTGAGTGTATCGAAAAGTACCTGTACCATGTACTCGCCATTGTGAGCGTAGGCACCGGGATCTTTCTGCACCCAGGTGTAGTTGTAGGCAGCTCGTAGCATCCGTGGAGTCCAGGTGACATAACGATTGCCATAATTGGCTTCGTCCGGGTCCGCAACGCCATTTTCATTCAGGTCAGTGAACCAGTATGGGTAGGCATGACTTTCATAGACGATCGCGGCAGTGTCAGGATTTTCAACAGCGTAAGCCTGAACGGCTGTAAACACACCAACAGACATGGTCTCGATCTCACCTGCGATGCCCTCGGTTGTATCGCCGTCACAGTCGTAGTCAACCGCCGTCATGCGGATATCTTCTAGAGTTTCAATGCCAGCGTGGCAGGTTGCGCACTGTTCTTCCTTGACTTCTAAACCATGCGTGGTGTGGCAGCCAATGCAGGTGTCATAAGTCGGCACATGCATATTGCGACCGTTATAATCCTGCCCGGCATACTCAAAAGCGCCTTGAACTTCGGTACCGAAGAGCGTCGCCCCAGCCGCGAAATAGTGCGGATTTTGGAAAGCGAGACTCTCCGATGCTTCATCATCGGCAGCGCCTGATGATGCGATATGCGTTTCCAAGCCGGGGCCCGATTGGCGACCCTGGTGGCACTGGATACACAGGTTAGCATCGTGACCTTCTCCAAAGGAAACTTCCTCTCCGCTTGGGAAGGTGGCCGAGTCGACCGGGTATCGGGTTAGTGTTTCCAGATCGTCATGGCATGTTGCGCAATTCAAGCCGTTCGCTATCTCAGCGGTGACGTTGACACCTTCCGTTAGATAGGTAGGCAGGCCGGTTGCCGAGTGGCAGCGTGCGCAGGAACCAGGTACCGCGCCGTCTTCATCCCAGTGGCGGAAAGCCTCTTCCGAACCAGCGAAGTGACCTGCGTCGATGCGATTTGCATTCGTCAGGTCAACCTGGGTGGTGTTGGCTTCATTCAGATCATCGATGGAGTCGTACAGCAATTGAATGATGTACTTCCCGCCATGAGCGTACTGACCGGGGTCCTTAGCAGACGTCTGGAAATTGTACGCGGCTTTCAAGAGGCGTCCGGTCCAGGCGTTGTACTGATTGGCATACGCAGCTTCATCCTCATCAATTTCTCCATTCCCGTTGGTGTCGATGAAGAAATAGGGGTAAGTGTGCGAATCGTATCCTATCGGCGTCCCGCTCACTTCGTTCCCATAGTTTTGGATTGCCCCGTACACCATCTCACGAAGTCCATCGAGCTCGAAAGCGATGCCTTCTTCGATGTCGCCATCACCGTCGTAATCCCTCTCTGAACCTTCCATGCGGATGCTGCGCAGATCCTCTACACTCGCAACACCGGAGTGGCAGGCAGCGCATTCATCTATCTTCAGTTCAAGTGTATGCTGGTCGTGGCAAAGGTTGCAGGTATCGTATCCTTCGACGTGGTCATTCTTGAAGTCATACGACTTACCATCATACTCATATCCACCCATGGTCGCTGTGCCGTATTGGGTCGCAGCAGCGGCGTAATAGTGAATATTTACAAATCCCAATTCCTCACCGATCGCATCTACATCATCGGTCAATCCATTTGCCTCGAGCGCTTCATCAACCTGTACTTTGGATGAGCGACCCTGGTGGCAGATCATACAGCGGGCTTCTGCACCCAGTCCTGTGATGACCGCCCCGGATGGGAATGGCACTGTATCCATGACTACCGTTGAGCTGTTATGGCAGGCAACGCATTCAACAGTCTCACCGGTTTCAACAGACTCAAGTTCCATCGTGAACGGTTCGCTGCCATCTGCGCCGACATAGTGGTAATAACCAGATGTGCTGTGGCACTGTGCACAGCTTCCTGGGACGACAGCCGGATCATCTTCGTCCCAATGACGAAAAGCTTCTGCCTCTCCATCATTGTGAGGTGAATTGGCCCACGGCTCTGCAGCGGGAACATTTTCCACGACGGCCTCTTCACATGTCTCACAAACTTCGCAGGTGGGACACTCGGGACATGCTGGAGCGTCCGGGCAGTCCGCTTCCGGACAAGGTTCCGCTGCTGGACACGGTGTCGCTTCTTCAGTGGAAGCGCAGGCAACCAGCCCGAAGGCAAGCAGCAGCAACACGGCTCCAACAAACAAATATTTTAGTTTCATTTACGTTCTCCTCTACTTCGAATTATTTAACAATGAACGGATAATTTAATATGTATCGTTAAAATCAGCACCTCCTTTCATCATCTAAACAACTTTAATTTCATAAGCAGGTACCACTTCTGCTTAATTTTGGGGATTATACCCCAATCATGAGAGTACTATTAGTGGATAATCACCCAATTTCATATGACATTCGTATTAATTTGTAATCACCGAATTCCCACAATAAATGTACTATTCTGATGCACCAGCATTGATCCAATCTAAAATAATTTTAATTTCATTTTCCGGTAATAAACCGCCCGGTGGCATGATTCCGCCTAGAGATTGGGTTCCAATAATTTTTTGTGCAAGCAGGCTGCCCTCGGCATCTCCGGGAATTATGACTGGAGCATTGTTGCCTGATGAAAGAGCACTATCGTAGGTTGTACCATCCCATCCACCGAGCGAACCGTGACACATATTGCACTTCTGTTCGAAGATCGGCAGTACTTCTGCAGTGAATGTTGGTGCTATTGTGGTGTCTCCAGTCTGAGTGCTTTGCCCATCTCGTCTCAGGTTGAGGATGTATTCGACCAGCATACTAATTTGCTCACTCGTTAATATTTCACCCCAGGCTATCATGGCCGTGGCGTCATGCCCGAGATTAATGTGATCGAAGATGTCTTGTTCGCTGTTTTTTGATACGAAGATCGGATCAGTCAGTGAAGGTCCGATCCCGCCTTCACCATTTTCTCCATGGCATTGTGCACATAAACTCTCGAACAAGTCCTGGCTTCTGATCAATGGTTCTGATGGCGGCACACTAATTTCCGGTGGAAGTTCAACAGGAGGATCTGCCTGCCATGAACGGATGTATGCAACAATGGCGTCCACCTGGTCATCATCCAAAGGACCACCAAAACTGCTGGCAAATGGGGACATTCCAAAATTTGGTTGTCCCTGAGATATGATCGCCCTTAATGAGAAATCATCACGAGTTGTCAGGTATTCTGCTGTGCTGATAGGAGCAATGATGTCATCCGGGCGCGATGGATTCGGCCCTCCTTCACCAAATTCTCCATGGCAAAGCGCACAATTGGAAACATACAGATTTTGACCACCCTCCAGCGATGTACCACTCGACAGGTTTATTGTATAGCCAACGAGTGCATCTAACTGATCTTCCGTAAGAGATTCGCCCCAGACCGGCATTGTTTGATGTGAACCACCAAAACGAATTAAATCTCTTGTTTGATCAAACTCATCTCCCGCTGGAATCTGTTCTCCATGGCATGATGAACAATAAGTATCAAACAATTGTTGGCCCTTAGCATGCGCTGCTGGATCTAACACAAACCTGGTCAGGGTATCGATATCGTTTGTATTTAAATCTTCCTGCCACGGCGGCATCTCAAGGTGTAAACCGCCTTGACGAATAATTTCTAGTAATTCTGTCTCTTCGCCAGAGAAGACGATCGCCTTGCCATGACATGACGCACAATTTACGGTGTAGAGTCGCTGGCCGTCTGGCGCGACGAGAAAGTTTAACAGGTCGGTACGATTTTCCGCGCTGAGTTCTTCCGACCATGTAATTGTTTCTAATTCTGAATGAGGGGGATAACCAAATCCGTCATCGAGTGCTTGTTTCAACTCAATCGGATCTCCCGCAACAATTTCATTTACTTCGTGGCAATCACCACAGTAATCTGTGAAGAGCTGGCTTCCACTGGGAGAGAGTATAAACCCGGCCAACGCATCGATTTGATCCGTTGATAAATCTGCGCTCCAGGAAGGCATGCCTTCGTGTTCACCTCGAGAAATGATTTCGTGCAAATTGCTTCCAACAGAAGCGGAGATAGAAGAGCCATGGCAGCCGGCGCAATTATCCAGATACAATACCGCAGTCTGGTCTCCTTGGACTTGTTCAGAGGGAGGCGGCGCTTCCAGAATAGATTGGAATGTTAAAAATAAGATTCCGATAATAGACAACACAACCGCAGCCATAATAATGGGCCGATCTAAGAAATGCCTTTTATTGCTCCGATCTAAAAAAGGTAATAGGAACAATAAAACGATGGCAACGGATGGTATGACGACGACCCCGATAAATTCAATGCTGCCAGGAAAATATTTTAATAGTTGGAATAAGAATAGGAAATACCACTCTGGTTTTGGTGTATAGTTTGAATCTGCGGGGTTCGCACGCTCTTCAAGAGGAGCACCGATAAAATATGCTAAGCCAATGAGAATTATAAATATGATTAATGATACGAGTACATCTTTGAAGACTACCTTCGGATAGAACCCCACTCCCCTTTTTTTATCTTGTTCGTACTCTTCTAAGTAATCCTTTTTATCCTTCTCGTTCATTATCTTTCCTCTCGCGTTTCGGAATTGCGCTGATCCCAATCTTGACAACGAGATATAAGTGGACTGCAATCAAGATCGACAACGCGGCTGGAAGCACCCAAACGTGGACGCCAAAGAAACGAGCAAGGGTTATCGCGGACAAATCTTGCCCACCCCGGATGACCCGAAGTACCCAATCCCCAATCCATGGAGGAGTACCCGCAATGAGAGTGCCTACCGTAGTTGCCCAAAATGCTTTCTGATCCCAGGGTAGCAGATACCCGGTAAAGCCAAACCCAACAACGATCAGGAGGAGGAGAACTCCAGTGAACCAGGTTACTTCCCGAGGGTACTTATAGGCTCCGTACAGGATCACACGGATCATATGAAGGACCACTACGATTACCATCGCGCTGGCTCCCCAGTGATGCAATCCCCGTATTAGCCATCCGGCTGGCAGTTGGGTGGTGATAAACTGTACGCTGTCGTACGCGTGGTCAGGCGTCGGCACGTAATAAATCGTCAACAGGATGCCCGTAATTCCCTGGTTGAGAGCAAGGAATAAAGATGCACTACCAAGCGCGTAGAACCAGTTTATCTTGGGAACTTTTCTCAAGAAGATTGTTTCCCACACCTGACGCCATCCAACACGTTCATCAAGCCAATTTCCAAGACTGGTCATGTACCTATCCCTCCTTAATGAACAGTTGATCTTCCTCTACTTTTACATTGTAGCGAAAGAGAGGTTTTGGTGGCGGACCGGAAACTACCAAGCCACGCTCATCAAAAATTGCATTGTGGCAAGGACAGAAGAATTTATTTTCATCGGCTATCCAACGTACGCGGCATCCAAGATGAGAACAGATATTAGTCATAGCAATATAATCGCGACCGTTATCTGTTAAAACATAGACAGAGAGTTCCTCTTCGTTAACGATCCATCCAGTTTGCTCTTCAATCTTGACCTTAAACAGCGTGGGGACCCCGGTTTCAACCTTCGAAGTGGATCCTAATCGTATCCACTCCTGAGATTCCTTGCGCTGTAAAGCCGGTCCGATGATGTAAGCAATAGCAGGGATAAGAAATCCTAAGCCGATCACGCTTCCCATCACAAGAATCGAGACCCCCATGAAATCGCGGCGGGTTATTTCATTTTCGTCGCTCACAAACTACCTCCTTTGGTGTATATTGTGAAACGAGGACGATCAATTAACAATCTACTTTCTTAACTTATTTTTCAAGGGCTCCTTCAACAATCCATTCTTTCAAGAGTTCTAATTCGTCTGGATTTAGTTGGCCAAAATGGGTTTGTTCTCCAGTTTGAACAAGAACAATCAGGCTGTTTTCCGGATCGCCAGAAATAATCACGGTGCCTTTGTTGCTTCCATCCATCGCCGACTGATAGGTTAACAAATTTAAACCCTCAAGACCATCTTCTCCGTGGCATTCGCCGCATCGACTCTGGAACATGGGTCCGATAACATCCTGGTAGTTTGTGGTTACAAACACCACCTCAGGTGTCGGGGTTGGTTCTGGCGGGAGTTGGGACAGGATAATTTCCCGCAATCCGGGTGCATCAAATCCAGAATACTCCCACGACGAGCCATGGCAGGCGGGGTTCGAACAAAATGAAACGTTGCTGGTTCCGCCAGGATCTTCCGTTGTATGGCAGTTGGAGCAGGTCTCATTAAAGGCTACGTGATGCAGACTGATCCAGTTTTCATTCAGGTGAGAGGATGGCTCAGGACCGCGACTGATTTCGATTGTTGATATAAAATCATTTGGTCCGGCAACAACCGGGATCGAGTGGCAAAGGTTGCACTCCAGACGGATGGCGCGTTCTTCCTCATCTAAATGTTTTCCATCATGACAGCGAAAACAGCCCGGTGAATCTTTGTGGCCGATATTGTTGGGATGGGACGACCAATCAGATTTTTGCTCCGGATGAACGCTATCACCGTACGCATCTTGCAGAACAGAAACGGCTTCATCAATCTTTGATTTATTCTCGGCGTAATAATCCGGATACACTGTTTGATAGTAATTGTGTAAGCCTTCGATGCCCACCTGGCCTTTTTCCGTGGTCTCGTAAATATTGCTGTAAACTTCTATCGCCTTGCGCCGAATCTCCGGTATATCGGAATCAATCTTGCCCCTTGAGATCAGTTGATCAACAGTATCCTCTGGAGAATTAATCAGGTGTGTTATCCGATTGTGACACGTGATGCAGTCCATCTCCTTCAATTCTTCTGGGTCAATTGAAGATATATCAATTTCAGAATCGATCGCCAAGTACTCGCTAATCGTCCCGTCTTCATTTTCCACTCTAACATAGGGAATGTCTTGTTCTTCCGCATCAGTCGCAAAATAATACACCGGGTTTTCGATGTGCCAGTGGATACCGCGACCTAATCCTTCTCGTTCGCTGCCCCCCCCTGTTTTCAGGGTCAAATATATCGATTGAGGAGTACTTGATTCATCATTTAAATGGCGCTTTATTTCACGTAAACTATCGTCGGAGAATTTTTCTGGAAAATGACACAGTTCGCATGTCTCTCGAGCTGGTCTCAGGTCATCCGCTTTAATTGGAAACTCGTAATTCTTAAATAACATCTTCGTTACGTGGGTAATGTCGCCCGCTTTCCGAGTGACTCTTTCTGCGATGAAGCCTTTCCCGATGTGGCAATCTACACAGTCAATGCGCGCGTGCGGTGAAGTTAAGTAAGACGTATATTCGGGCGGCATGGTATGGCAGGATGTGCCGCAAAATTCCGGTGAATTGGTGTATTCCCAACCATATAGAGCAGCAGTGAGCACCAGAATTGTAAGCATCCCTAAGGCCGCATACGGCAGAATTCTGAGCCATACCGGGGTTCCAGCCGGTGGAAAAAAGAAAGATTTAATTTTACTAAGAACTCTTTTCATTACTCCTCACTTTGGCGATCAAAGAGAAAAAATAAATGGCGTGAGTGAATACACACTCACACCATTAACGCGCAGGTATTTATTGTTCGGGTTCTGTTCTTGCGTGGTAATCTACCGCTGCATCGATCAACTGCTCATCGGTTTTCACTCCAGCCCTCACGCCGTGACAGTGCCGGCAGGCAAAATTCAGTGAAATCTGCGACGCCGCTACACTGCCATCTTCACTAAATTGCTCCACCTGATATGGGTCGATCGCCATGAGATGTGTCCTGATATCACCTGTAAAAGTATCCGGATTTCCTACAGCGCTTTTTACCATAAAAGGCATGTGGCAGTCAATGCACTGCACATTGATCTGTTGGTGCGTGGCGACTGCCTGGTTCTGTTCTTTTTGGAAGTGACAGTTTTCGCATTGCGTTCGTGTCGTTTGCTCTCCCGCATTTCGAAGTTGAATGACGCCCGTGTGCGGGTCGTGGCAGATGGTGCAATCGAGGGCAATATGCTTGCCCTGGAACAGTTCTTCATACTGCTCGTGGTGCTTGATGAATCCACCAGAAGCATCCACTGCCTCAATGTCACCGCGTCTGTGGCATTGACCGCACTGCTCTGCATCACGATCGATATCCATCCCAATACCCCGTGGGTTGGACACATGCTGGCTGCCGGGGCCGTGGCATTCTTCACACTGTATACCAGGTTCGGCCCAGGTGCCTACCAGACCGGGTAAATCATCCTGATTGCCGACGGGGCTGTATGCTGTCGTGTGACAGCTTCCACAGTCGTACGGTTTATTTTCCTCACCGGAGTGATATGTCACCCAACCAGCCTCGGTGCCTAAATTTTCATTGGCGTAGTTGAACTGATTCAGGTACTCAGCGTTACCGGTCGCACCAAGTTCGTCAGTGATTATGTAACCATCTTTATCCACAAAGCGCGCCTTCCAATTATATCCGCCGATCACATACAGGATATCGTCCCAAGTATAATCGTCCGGCAGCTCTGAAATCTCTGTGAACGGATAGTCAGGTGGTTGTCCATCGACGACCGGATTGAGTTTATACGGATGCCCGGACATCATAAAAACATCATAAATATCCGTGTGGCAGGCTCCACAGGTCGCAGCGCCTACATACTCAGCGCCCGCTGCTGCAACAAACGCTTCACCAACCGGCCCTGCTTCACCTTGGAGGCCTGGAGATCCATCCTCACCAGGGGGACCCTGTGGTCCTTCTGGCCCAGCCAATCCCGGGGGTCCTACGTCACCCTGTGGACCTTCCGTTCCTTCGCAGGCAGTAATTAGCAGCACCGCAATCAAAATTAGCGCTAAAAATACGAATGTTTTTTTCGGCATTTCAACATCTCCTCAATGAGCATTGTTCACTCATGGCTGTTGGGTAAAATCACCCATATATTTTACCCCATTTTCTGAGATTTAGATTAAAATAATAACGTAATTACTCACTCCTGATTTAGAATATCCGATGCAGACAAACATCACACTAATTTATTTTATATACGGCTTGGCTTTTTTTTGCATGGGCATCGTAATATTGCTGGAGTCGAGCCGATCACCTCTATTGGCCAATGCTAAATCACTCCTTCCTCTGGCCTTGTTTGGATTTATTCACGGTATCCACGAATGGCTGGAGCTGGCTTTGATCAATCAATACATATCGAACATCAATCCGACTGGTATTAATTGGCTCCGAATCGGTGTATTAGCAACCTCTTTTATATTTTTGTTTTTTTTCAGTCTTCGAGCATTGAGTGAAAATGAACACCTTCTCGGTAGAGAATTGATATTTATCGCCATAATAATTACATTCTATATAATTATCGTGACCGCCAGAACCAGGACTTTACAACAATCTCACACGGATTGGTACCTCCATTTAGACGCATTTACGCGGTACTTGCTCGCAATTCCAGCTGCATGTCTTGCTGGATTTGCGTTTATTCGTAAAGCTGCCAAAGCCAGACATACCAGTCAGTACAGACTGATGAACATATTATGGCTTGTCGCAATTGGTTTTTTTGGGTATGCGATCACTCAATCTGTCGTCCCTGCGGCTGATTACTTCCCAAGTAACATTTGGAACACGCAGTTTTTTTTGTCGCTCACGGGAGTACCTATTCAACTGTTTCGTGCTGGATTCGCAGTCATTATTACCGTGGGTCTGCTCAGGGCTTCTCAATTAATCGCTGGCGAACGCCAAGATCGACTCAAACAAGCAGAAACCGCCCAACTCATCGCGTTGCAGCAAGTCCGTGTCGAATTAGAAGCAAAGGAAAAGTTACGCAGTGAATTAATTCGCCGTACTGTAATCGCTCAAGAAGAAGAACGCACACGCATTGCCCGTGAACTACATGATGAAACCTCACAGATATTGGCTGCCATAAGCCTGCAGCTGGAAAGTCTTCGTGCTTCCTCCAACCCACCAGCCATCACCAAACAGGTTGATGAATTGCAGGTTCTAAGACGCAGGATCGCTGACGGTATATATCGCCTGATGCATGACCTGAGGCCGGCGCAATTGGATGATCTAGGCCTCACGGCAGCGTTGCGCTCTCTGGTTGATGATATGAAAAGACACATGGATGTCACTGTAGAATTGCGCATAAACGGAGAGGAAAGGCGACTCGAACATTTCACCGAAACCGTGCTGTTCCGAGTGGCACAAGAAGCCCTGACGAATGTCGCTCGCCATGCTGACGTAGGTGAGGCTGCTATTGTCCTAATATATTCTGCAAAGTGTGTTGAAATTAACATCAGTGATCATGGGAGAGGTTTTTCACTAAAAGAAGTGCGTGCTTCCTCACGCGGTTGGGGTCATGTAGGTATGCAAGAACGTGTAGAAGCAGCGACTGGCGATCTTGATATCCAAAGTTCGCCATCAAATGGTACAACTATAACCGCCACAATACCCACTGCTGAGATAGAAAATCAACCCGGTAGAAGTGAGCCTGATCATGAATTACTAATTGAAAAAATTGAAGATAATGTTAATTCAGACAATTGAATCTAGCGTGACTATATTTGTTGGAGGTAAACCATGGAGCTTATCAACATAGTTCTCGTAGACGATCATGATATCGTACGTACCGGCCTGAAGACATTCCTGGATATGCAGCCGGACATGCAGGTTGTTGGAGAAGCCATGAATGGTGACGAAGCCATATCTATTGCCCGTGAAGAACGTCCGGATGTCATCATCATGGACATCACTATGGAAGGCATGGATGGATTAGAAGCCACAAAGCGAATTAAAATGATCTCCCCCGAATGCCGGATACTGGCGTTAACCGTGCACGCGGATAAACAGCATTTTTTCGAAATGTTATCTGCTGGCGCGGAGGGCTACGTTACAAAACAAGCCGCAGCAGAAGACCTCGTTGATGCAATCCGATCGCTGGCTGAGGGAAATGTGTACCTGCAGCCGACATTAGCACGCTGGTTACTGGAAGATCACCAACAATTAACGAGACAAATGTCATCCCAGGAACAGGGAGTAAGTAAATTCACAAGTACCAACAAAGACCTGGATTTGCTTACAAAACGAGAACAACAGGTATTGGAACTGGTAGCGGATGGATACAACAACAAACAGATTGGGGAGATTTTGGGAATCAGTCCAAAAACTGTCTCGCGGCACCGCGAGCGCATTATGAGAAAACTAGACCTGCATTCCTGTGCCGAGCTTGTCAAATTTGCCTTCAGAACCGGTTTGATAAAAGTCGATAATTAGAAAAAGCAGATTACGTAATTGCGAGCTACATAATCTGCTAGTTTCCAAATTCCTTACTGTTTAATCAGTTCCGGCGAGTCCTGGCTCTGGCTCCGTCTCCAAAACCTCTTCGTGAACCTTGCTATGATCCACGATATTCAAATAACGTGCACCCAGAGTTATCGCCATTGCCCCGTATGCAATGACGCCAACGCCTACCGCAAATTCAATCAAAGAAGGCTTGTAAAGCGTGTATATGGCAGAAATTTCTTGAGGAAGATACGTTAATAGCACTAATTGACCGGCAAGATTCACGTCCCAACGATAAGCAACTACACCGCCAACAACAAAAAATAGGGCGATCATACGAGCAGTAGTGTTTTTACGGAATCGCGGAACGAGGAGCAGCACAATTGGGATAACAGCCCCCAAGAGTATCTCCCCGACCCAAAAATTGAACGCGAGTGGACCTTTGGTCAACAGACTTAAACCTTCGGTTTTTCCAGGTTGATAAGTATAGGTCATCGAAAAGGCATCCCAGAAGCGGAAATACAGGTACCCGACCAGGACCCAACCGATAAAAAATGACAGTCTCTCGAGGATGTGATCGTTTACTTTTACTTTAGAGGAAAGCCGACCAACAACCATCGTTATCAAGACTGTCAATGAAATCCCCCCCGCCATCGCTGAGATCATAAATAATACGGAAAGGTCAGGGCGGTACCAGATTGGTCGGGATTTCAACACACCATAAGTAGCCCCGAGGGATGACTGGTGCAGCATCGAAAGGGCCAGACCGACAACAGCCAGGTACGGTGCGTAGCGATGCAGCCCGCTCATATGGGATGAGAGTTTTGGCCAACGAGACTTGAACCATGACGCATTCCCCAGGATTGGCGTTGTCTCAAGAACCAATACGGTTAGATATAGTGTCACACACATGGTGACTTCCCACAACACAGAGTGAGGATTCCAGAAAACCACCGCGTGCCAGAAGCGGTCCGGCCTGCCGATATCCAGTAGGAGCGTCATGACTGCCATGCTGTATCCGATCAGACCGATAAATGTAGCAGTCTTTGCCACTGGCTGGAACTGTTTCAGACCGAGCAGGTAGACCGCAGCGCACAACAGGAAGGCGCCAGCACTCATGGCAATCGCCGATAAATCGATTGTGATCCACAATCCCCATGGAACCAGGTCGGTGAGATTGGTCACTACCAATCCCTGTGAGAAAACGATGGCCGCACCAAATATTCCAACAAGGATTAATAATCCAAGGAAACCGATCCATATATAGACAGGTGCAATAGATATTCGCCGGTTGAGCACACTCATGACTCCACCTCATCGCGAGCCGGCAGGTAATAGACCCTGGGGTTCGTACCCAGGTCTTCACGCATCCGATAGTGTGGGGTTGCATCCAATATCCTGCTCACCTCTGATTCTGGATCATTCAGATCCCCAAACACCCGCGCACCCGTTGGGCACGCAACGACACAAGCTGGGGTAGCGATATCATCTACACCTGGAGTGAGTCCAAGCGCCAGTCCGCGATCGATGCGCTGGTAGCAGAATGAACACTTTTCAACGACACCACGAGGCCTGCGAGGCACCTCCGGATGACCCCATCTCGGGACCGCCGGATTAGGTTCGGTGAACGCCTTCCAATTGAAAGCCCTCCCACCGTATGGACAGGCTATTTCACAATATCGACACCCGATGCAGCGATCGTAATTCATCATTACAATCCCATCAGGTCGATAATAACTGGCCTTTACCGGGCATACCTCCACACACGGCGCGTGCTCGCAGTGCATACACGGGCGAGACACGTACACTTTTTTGTCCCCCACTTCATCATCCATCTCAATCACTCGATTCCAGGAGATGTCCGGAGGCACGTCATTGTGAGCACGGCATGACAGAGTACACTGGCCGCATCCGGTGCATTTCGACTGATCGATCACCATAGCCCACTGATGAGGACTGGATCCGGTTGGCTCAGAGGCATCCGTACCACGGACCATGCGTAATCCTGCCAGAGCTGTTGCACCTACCGCCGCAACCTTTAGAAAATCTCTACGCCCTACTGATTCAGCAGCCATGCTATTCATCCTCCTTGCGACCAGCTAAAATTCGTCGTCTCCAACGCTCAAGCCATGGAGCGATAATTATGCCGAACGCAACTCCGACCATGCCTGCTACAGTTGAGAATCCGATTGGACTAACCGGAGTAGGCTCTGCGAGCACGGAGACTTGTTCGACAGAAGCCATTGCATCTAGCTGTTCAGTTTCCGGTTCAACTGGATGAACATCTTCAGGATCGTGCAGTTGATATGCGTGGCATTCCGTACATGTGCTCAGGCTGACATAGAAACTGTGATCCTGGCTTCCGTGACCGTCTCCAGGTTCCTGGTCAGTGCTCCCCAAATGACAATCAGGACACGATAGGCCGTTACGGCTGTGTGCGCTGTGAGCAAAATTTTCCGCACGATTGCTATGGCATGTCGAACAGATATCCCTACCATCATCAACTTTCAGATCGGTCTTGTGTGGGTCATGACAGCCTATACACTCCAGGCCCTCCTGGCGGTGAGCGCTGACCTGCCATTCAAAGTGGGTCTCTGTGTGGCAGCTCCCACACATCTCGGCTGAACTTTGTATCCCCATTGGCTCCAGTGGATGTGTCGCAGTCACTGGATAATGGCAGGTTTCGCAGGCTATGCCATCAGATTCCCAGGTATAAGTTTTTGGATCATAACCAGTGGCGTGACAGGTTAAACATTGCCCAGGGCTTCCCTGATCTTCCCATGCTTGTACAAAATCACTATCTGTTGTTGCCATACCATGCGAGCCGCTCTCCCAGGCTTCATGAAAAGCCGCGTGGCATTCTTTACAATCCGGTTTTCCCGACCCATCCTCCTGCGCATAAGCCGGCGCAGCAGCCTGGGATAGAATAATGGCAACAACCACAACCGGTATGGCTATCAGAAATCCGTATCCGATTCGTTCGATTTTTTTCATTAGAGTAACTCCATTGTTTATGATATAACTGGAACCGGAGCTTTATGGAAAACTTCACAACCCAGGCAGCTCTCCCTCAATCTCCCGTCTTGATCGCGAAAATTGTGCCAGCATGGCACATCCGGATTCTTGTATGCCTTACAATTAGACCGCTTTTCTTCCGTACAATTATTTATGTTCCAACATCCGGGGTTTTGTGCTCGTACCTGAACTAAACCTTGTTCTTTGGCTTCCTTTTGCCAGCGTTTATCTAGCCTCCGCAGCAGCCACACTACAAGTGTGGTGACTATAGCTGGGATTCCAAATCGAAATACAACGCCCCCGACCAGCGAAATAAGTGTGTCAAATCCTTCCATCACTTGTCTCCTTTAAGACAATGTGTAATTGCGCCGGCTGATCAATGAGCTGATCAGTAATAACAGAGCGAGAGGAATAACAAGTCTCACCAATACGCCAACAAGCAGAACTAATACGATATCCATGACATCCTCCTGATGAAAAATTTGGAATAATATTCTGCTGTAAGTATAGAGAGAGCACTTAAAAAAGTAAATCGGTCGTTTCACCGATTAATTTATGTGTAATTTACAGTATCAGCTTTGATTCAATTTGTGAAATTACCCACTATCAAACTGTTTTCACCCCATTTCAGCCGTGTTGAATTGGGTATATCACCATATCGAAATACTATGACGATATACCCATAAAACCACGTTCAATTTTAAAACGAAACCGGGCAAAGAATGCCCGGTAAAACAAGAATAGTGATTCGCCTGCCTCACATTCAGTTCAATTTGGCTGCATTATGGCTCAATAATCCCTTTACGAATGGCAAATTTAACTAATTCGGTTCGCGAATGCAGGTTCAGTTTCCCCATAATGTTCTCACGATGCCTGGCAACTGTCTTTGGACTAATACCGAGCAGTTGTCCAATTTCGCCATTACTTTCGCCCTCAGCCAGGTGAGTCAAGACTTCTCTTTCTCTGGGTGTCAATCCATTCATGGCATCTTCGACGTTTAGTGATTGATCCGTGTCAAGATAATCCCGCACTAATAGCTTTGCCATGGACGGGTAAAGGTATACTTCACCGCGTGCAGCAGCTCGAATCGCAGTAATAAGTTCCTCCGGTGCGGCTCGTTTCGGCACATATCCGCTCGCACCGGCATCCAGCATTTTGAAGAAATATTCTTCGTCTTCATGGATGGTCAATGCCACAACCGCCGTATCCGGCCACAATTGTTTGATTTTTCGTGTGGCATCAATCCCCGATAAATCTGGCAGTCCGATATCCATCAGAACAACGTCAGGCTTATTTAAAGAAATTTCATTCATTGCCTGGCTGGCGGAATCTGCCTCGCCAATAATCTCAATATCTTCTTCATCCTCCAGCAGCATGCGCAGTCCCATACGGATGACAGCGTGATCGTCTACCATTAACAACCGAATTGCCATATCGATTACCCTTTAACCTGTTTGTTGAACGGAATCTGGACCTCTACCTGGGTTCCAGATCCTGGTTCGGAGGAGATATTAAAACTTCCATCCAATAATGTTGCTCTCTCCTTCATCCCGATGAGGCCCCATGCTGGTCGATTTGGATTAAACATCTTCGTTGGATCAAATCCCTGTCCATCATCTTCCACCCAAATATGCACTAATTCATCGTTACAGTTTACGCGAATATACGCATTATTTGCGTTTGCATGCTTAATCGTATTGGTGACTGCTTCTTGAATCATCCGAAAAATGGCTATTTTCAATTCTGATGGCAGACCTCCGGGGCAGTAATTCACATCAACATGAACATTGAGTGGAACACGCTTATGAACCTCACCCGCGTACCAACGAAGAGCGGCGGCTAATCCCAAATCGTCCAGGTGCGATGGTCTTAAATCTGAAATCAATCGCTGTAGTTCGTTTAATGCGTCATCAACCAATTCTTCTAAGCTCTTGATATTTCGCTCGGCTTTGTCTCTGTCCTTTGCGATGGCCGAAGATGCTCCACGCAAACCCAATCCAATGGCAGTTAAGGATTGACCAGTGGCATCATGCAGTTCTCGCGCAATTCGTTGTCGTTCCGCCTCCTGCGCGGCGACAATTCGCCGCAGCATCTCCTCCCGTAACAACTCTTTTTGTTTCGCTTCCTGTATCTGTGCTTCCTGTAAAGTATTAATCTTCAATCGCACTTCATATTCAATCGAACGTAAAAAACGGATTACGAATATCGCCACAACAACCGCTGCCATAGCGCGCAATAGCTGCACCGGAAATCCAAACCACTCATAGAACAGGGTCGCGTTAAGTACATTTGAAGGTGGTAATGGGCTCAGCCGGGTAAACACCTGGCCAATCAATCCATACCAGATAAACGCAACAGCAGCCCACAGGCAATCTCTTCCAAAAGCGCCTAACCCTGCCCTTCTAAATTCTCGTTGCTGGGTGATAAAACCTGCCGCAACCAACAAAGCTGCAGGAATTGCCAAAGTGTAGCGAGACCAAACATCAGCGACATCAAATATTTCCTCGGGAGAGTATTCACCTCGGAGCGCAAGCAGTCCAAACGCCCAGATTGCGGCAAGTACTAACGGTATTAATAAGCTGTAACGTTGTTTCTCCTCATCCCGAGTTAATAGATATGCTCCGCTTGCTGCCAATGAAAGGAAAGAAAATGCCAAAACACCCAGATTTATGCCTTTCCACAATTCAGTTATTTCTCCCCCGAGGTATGTGACATACAAGATTTGGAACATCTCGCTCCATTCATGCATACCGTGGATAAGACCAAATGCAGCCAAAGGGCGTAGAGCACGCCGCAATCTATCATCCGTGCAGTGACCCAGCTCGATAATGACCGCAACCCCCATACTAAAAAACGCCAGACCGTAGAAGAAGAATATAACGATTATTTCAACTGGCTCTGGCATTCTTATAAACCCTAAAGTGTTAGTAAGAATTCAACTTTTGGTGAATCCATGAAATCCCAAAATTCCAACTGCGCTCTTGTCGATGGCACCTGCCGGGATCGGGGGTGGTTAGCCGGCACGATCAAAATGACTTCGTCCTCAAAAATTCCTGATACTGCAGATCGCGGTGGTCAATTCTTTTGCTTGAAAAGCCCATGGAAAACTCACCAGATACCACTTTTCTGGTCACTGAATCCCTGCTGTATACAATAACATTCACTCTTCCATGTGGAAATACTCATCGTACACCTATAATTGAAAGTTATCAACGCACGAGTATATCATAACAAAATTATAATATCATGCAAATTTGATTTTTTATCAATAATTCAGTATACTCAGTAAAGGTAATTTGATAAGATCAAAACAATGGACAATCAGAAATAGAGCAACCACAATGATAGGCATAGTCATGAATAAAATTGGGACTGTTTGGGTTCTTTTTATACTCTCTTTCTCACTCGCAATACTGCTATCTGCCTGCAATAATTCTCCTGAAACGATAATACACGGAAGCTGGAAACAACTCAATCGTGAGATCATTTTAGAATTTCGAAATTTTACAGAGGATGACGATCTAACATATCGGGACGAACATCATTTTTCAGGAGTGATTTGTGTAATATGCGCAGATAAGGAAATTGGCGGCTATTACAAATGGGTTGATGCAGAAGTGATTGAATTAGTCTTATACCTTGACGATCCTGATTGTATAGAGGAAATACATCATGTGCAGCTCGATACAACAGAATACAGATACCGGGTTGATGAGTTGACCGATTCGAAACTGATTCTGAGCTCATTCGATACCCCACAAGTCCTAAGCGAATACCGGCGTATACAAAATCAATAAACTGCCACCAATCGACTAAAGATTTTCCAACACCACTTTGAATGGCCGAAAACACACCCCGATGGAGGTAAATCAGTGAAACGCACTTCGAAAATCAGCTCTTTCTCCAAATATCGATTGATCCTGTTATCCTTCATAACGCTCGTTTCCTTGAGCCTCGGTGCGTGTACAAGCAATGAAACAAGTACACCTACGATAGAAGATATTGGCGCCGAGTACACATCGGCAGCCGAGACAGTGATCGCAGAGATAACCCGGTTGGCCTCATCCGACACCCCCACGTCATCTGCCAATTTAGCTACCGATGAGCCACCCATACAAGAGACCCCACCTACAGAAACCGCCACACAGACTATAACGCCCACACAAGAGCCAACCATTACAGAAACTACAACCCCTAATAAAGGGGTACCGCCCCTGCCCAATTACAACACGATCCTGGATGATGACTTCTCCAGCGGGACGGGTTGGTACACAAGCGGAGAAGAAGATTACGGCTTCCGGTTCACAGATTTTGGCTATTTAATTTACGTAAATATTCTCAAAGCAACCATATGGAGTATTCGAGACATTACACTCAAGGATGTGCGGGTAGAAATCACTGCTGAGCAAATTGATGGCCCACAGGATGGGTACTACGGAGTAACCTGCCGGCATATTGATGAAAACAACTATTATGCCCTGGTGATATCAAATAATGGTCAGTATGGGATCGCTAAAATGGAGCAGGGAGAATTTGAGTTTATCCGGGAAGGGATGGCACCCAGCAGCGCAATCAATCCAGAAGGGAACAATCACGTTACCGGTGATTGCATCGGTGAAAACCTGATCCTGTACGCAAACGACATCAAGCTCACTGAAATACAGGACGGTATGTTCGAGTCAGGAGTTTTTGGGATGGTGACAGGTACCCGGCTGCATGATGGCGTTGAGGTAAATTTTTCCCGAATATTGGTTAAGGCTCCCTGACCCTGTCCAGAGTCTGCAAACAACCACCCAACTTGATCTGCCTTAATCGAATATCCACACTGGGTTTACATGCCACAACATGGAGCCCCACAAGTCACTCATACCGAAGCGGTTAAAGAAAGTGGCCCACCAAATGGTGGGCCACTTATAGGTGTGATAATATTTCTTACTCGCCCGAATTCACGTCTGGGGGCTGCGAAGGATCAAATTCTGTAAAAACCACCACCGAGCATGTCATATTCCAGAGAAAGCGATCATCCAACTGATTCATATCCACAAGAACTGTGTAAGTGATATCACCCTGTCGGTTTTCTCCAATCGATTTTACGAGCTTCACCAGGCCAGCAAATTGTAAATCTGGCAATGCGTCACAAGTGATCACGGCTGGGCTGCCACCAGAGATCTTGACTATATTGAGTTCTGTCAGGTCGGTTGTTTCCAACAGCCAGTCAGAATAATCCACCAGGAGGACAACTTTAACTCCAGGCGCTACATACTCACCAACCTTCAATTCATTGCTGGCGATTGTACCCGCAAAGGGCGCCCTTAACTCTAGCTTTTGCAAAGACGCCTTTGTGGCTGCTAATTGTGCTTCAGCGTTATCCAACTTCGATTGAGCTAGCGCCAATTGATCGGGGTCGGGTCCATTCTTCAATATTTCGTAGCGCCGTCTTGCTTCAGCCAACTTTGCCCTGGCAAGAGCCAGATCGGCTTCAGCTTCAGCAACTTTTTGTTCAGTCGGGTCACCCGTTAAGGCATTCAGCCGACGTATTGCATCCTCGTAATCTTTTTCAGCTTCCGCTAATTTGCTCAACAACGCTGCCCGGGTTAAGTTTCCCTCTGGTCTGTTCGCATATGGCTGGTACGCCGCCTGCGCGTCTTCAAGCTTTTTCTTAGAAAATGCTACATTCGCACGAGCTATTTCAATATCAATCTCGTTCACTACACCGCTCTGCAAATTATTCAATTGGCGTTCAGCATCCGCAACATCCTCCGGCGCAGAAGCAATCTCAAATAATGCCTCCGCGGCAGCTAAAGGCGCATTATCATAGAGGACTTTAATCTCTTGTTGAGCGTTTACCAGTTCAAGTTGAGCAGCAGCAAGGTTTGACTCGTACTCCGCTTGATCGGATAATTTGGCCAGCAATTGGCCTTCTTCTACATATTCGCCATCCGAAACATATACCTCGTCCAGCAGACCGGATGTATTAAAGCTTAAATTTACATAATTTATTGGTACCAACTTTCCTTCAGCTACCACCTCATCACTTGACTTCACTGCGGATAGATCAGGCAGCGCGGTTGGTACCTCTTCTCGGGGCACGTTGGCTACAGGGGTATCACTCTGCTCCGACCCACTGACAATATTCTGGTTGCCCAGAAAAATAAAAACGACGAAGGCTATAGCAGCCAAAACTGTAATAATTATCGCCGCTCTCTTCATAAATTACCTCCTGATAACACATTCTTAACATTGATGTGATTGATTTTACCACTGAAATTCAACTTTAACTTAAAATTATTCATACGCTAATACATCTCTTACTGGTACACTGGTTGCGCTGCGAGCAGGCAGCATACTGGCTACGACGGCAAGTAATATGACCACAAACAGCCATACGAAGGCGCCGGTTGTAGAATAAGTGTAGCTAATTGATGTGCGCAAAAATCCCATTCCCACGATATCACTTAGCACCCAGCCCAATGGGTAGGCTATAAATATGCTTAAAATCCAACTGATCAGGCCAATAAGCACACCCTCCACAATAACGATTTGCATAACCGCACCATTGGAAGCACCGATAGCTCTCATGACCCCTATTTCACGGGTCCGTTCTAGTACGTTCAAACTCATCGTTCCTGTCAGCCCGAATCCGCCTACAATTGTCAACAATATCGCCATCATTAATAGAAATATAAAGATCACGTTGAACTGAGCAACCGCAGTTGCACGAAGTTCTGCCACAAGACTAGTTGATGCGACATTAATACCCACACGCCCAAAGTAATCCTCTAACTCCTTGGCCATCTCTATCTGATATAACGGATCATGCCGCTCTGTTGCCAGGTAAATAGCACCGGCTTCTCCGTACCCACCTGTAACTCTAGCAAAATACGGATAATTTGCATAGGCTTGAGGACCGGACATCACAGACCGGACAATTCCAACCACCCGCCAGGGTTTCTCGGATCCTTCAATATTCAACACAATTTCGTCACCAACACTGATGTCTGGTTTTTGTGCCAATACATCAGTATTGACAACAATCGCGTCCTCATCACCGGGAACTAACCAGCGTCCTTCGATGACGTTTGGATTAATTAACTCTGTATCCGTTGGTGGAGCGACGAGGATTATGGTGTCGGTTTCACTCCCATCCTGATTTTTTATACGAGTGCTGGTAACCCCCCATGTCTCGGAAGCCACAATTCCAGGTACTCGACTCAATTCAGCTTCGACCTGTTCTATACGGTAAGGCCGGCTAAATGAAACCAGGATATCGAAATTATAATAATCCAGCGCCTCATCCAGGGTAGTCATCAACCCTGCGTAAACGCTGAGAACCGCAATAAAAATCGCACTTCCCAGGGTTAGGGCGAGCAGCGTGAGTGAGAGCCGCATTTTGCGCCGGAATGTATTTCGCAGTGAGAGCAAAAGCGGTCTGGGCAATCCACGCACATAACCGAGTGCCTTATCCACGATACCTTCGCCAAATTGGAAGCTGGTTATACCATAATCATTAATCGCTTCATGAACTGTAACCCGTGATCCGGACAGGATTGGGACCATAGCAACCAGCATCGGCACCAGGACACTTAAGATAAGCTGGATTAGCAGCACACTGGAAGGTGTACTGAAATTAATGAAATCAAAATTAATAATTCCAGTAATGATTCCAACGGTTAGACGAGTTCCCAACTGTCCTAATGGTACGGCAATCGCCAGGGCTAGCAGACCAATTATTAGCATCGAAACTTCGTAAAGCATGAATATCTGGTGGGTCTGTGCACCAACCGCTTTCATCATTCCAATTTGACGTACCTGTTGGGACAGCATTGCCGATATCGTGTTAATCACCAATAAGCCGCTCAGTATAAGGATGATGATCCCTAGCACACCCAAAATTGCGGACATTGGGGCCAGGTACGATTCAAACCAATGTTTTCCGGGGTCCGGTATTATCGTCCCAAAAATGGAGCCTCCCCCCTTTTCTACTTTTGATTCAACACGATTGAGCACTTGGCGCACATGGTCTCTGTCCAGGGAATCACCTGCAACAGTTACTAACAATTCGTTATAGTCTTTTGTATAACCGAACGTCGCCAAAGTTTCAAAATTTGTATACCCGATTGGTTGATTGGTAAATGTGCCTGCGGGGTCAGCAATATCGTGTGCAAGACCGGCAATTCTTAACTCTCGACGCTGGCCGTTTGTAGTCTCGACCAATACTATATCCCCTTCTTGCGCCTCGATCAATGCCAGGGAAGCTCGCTCAATTAATAATTCCCCTTCCTCAGGGGGCCACTTACCTGATTCGGAGTCTATTTTGTTTATCTGTATATCATTAAAATCATCGAATACGATTAGCTGTAAATCCCGCCATGAATCTGGACCAGTTTGAATTCTGATACTTGTATTATGGCGTCCCTCAATATCTTGTACACCATCGAGATTCCTCAAGACAACCAAAGAGTCATTAATTAGAGGACTTGTTATGATTCTTCCGCTGGCCGGGTTGATCGCTGAGTAGCTTGCGGGTAGTTCATCAGTAATTATCGTGTATGTACTAGCGACCATCCCGATCGCTCCGACGCCAATCGCAATCGATAATATGACCAGAATGGTTCGTGTTCTATTATTCCAAAGGTCGCGCAATACTTTACGCCAGCGTGGTGCGATCATAATTATGGGGGAAAAGATAAGAAATATTTACGAATTGATTTTCAACAGAATTAAGCGCTATGGCTCTCTTCCGGGAGGAGGCTCTGGTGTCGGCCGCTCCGATGGCTCATCCGAAGTCGGTCTAATATTCGCTGGTGTCGCCTTTTGAGTGGGGACTGGTTGGCTTGTCGGATTAATTATTATCACCCAGCGCTCTACATGAAGTATTGTGTGCGATAGGTTGACCAATGAAATATCGTTCACTATGATAATATATTCATCATCGAGATCACGAGCCTGTGTTATCTCGAAAGGAACAACAATTTCAATTTGATCTCCAGGAACTATCCGAACTTTCCCATCCGGACTTATCGGGATTATTTCTTCACCGTCTATCTTTAATACTGGCTCGATAATACTTCCATCGTAGAGAGAGAGGAAACCAACGCTTTCCCAATAACAATTCCCCGTGTTTTCAACAATCCATGACGCCGTTATTTCAGGCTCTACCGCTCCAGCAATATAATAATACCCTTCGTTTGGGCTTAGAATTGGTCCTTCTACGAGCATGAAATCAACAGAACTCATGTCCACACAAGCGGTGAGGGCATCATCAGGTACAGTTTCTGTTGCTGACACTGCAGCCTGATTTAACGCGCCTCCCGCTGCTGCTGTTGCAGCCGAACGCGTAGCCTCAGCCTTTGAACCGATCTCTATTGCGTTCGCTGCTGTCGCCCAGGCATTAGCCGCCACACCCATCTCGCTTACAGCCGTCGCAATCGAGACCTGTGAAGAGCTGCCGTTACCGTTATTGCTCTGCTGAGCTTGCGCTATAAGGTTCGTGTAGCGATTATAAGCTCCCCAAACAAACACGACGAGCATAACCAGACCGAGCAGCATCACCACGCCCCAAACTCGTCGATATTTCCTCGAAGACGATACCTGGTTGTAATTTGATTGTGCTTCTTTATGAAGCTTTTGTTTCCATTTATTCTCATTATCCTCGGGCAATTTCTTTTCCTCCACTACCTCACTAACCACTTGAGGACTCAGGTCTGGTTGATTCTCAGATCCTTTTCCCAACCCAATCAATGCAATGCGTGATTTTTTAGATTCATCGGATATCGTTTCTAAATCAATTGTTTCAGATCCTTCTCTTATTCGTGCATTGATATATACTTCACAGTTTGTGAAATTGTCACTAACGCAGAATTCTTCCTGGTATGCAAGGTCAACCGCGAGAGTTTTTTCCACGCGAAAACAATGATTCAGCATATCCGCATGTTCAACTCTCGTTTCCGGATCTGCTAATATTCCTAAATACGGACAACCAATAATTGGCTTTGACTGGTTCATAAGTTACACCTTGAGACTAAATAAAAATGGGCAGATGATTATTCAGTTGCTTCAAGCAAGGCTTTCCATAATATTTGTGCTTCTTTTTGGTTTCCAGCTTCTTCTGCCTGCCTGGCTCTAAAACTAACTTCGTCAAAGACCAGTTGATAAACTTCTTCAGCCATACCATCATCCGTGTCAATAGATTGAAATATGTCTGTCTTCAACCGCTCTCCGGCATCTGAGGGAGAATCCAAAATATTATCGACTTCGAGGCGAATTGTTTCTAATTCTTCTTTATTTGGGCTTTCACTCTGAATTTCTAATGCAGCCCCTTGGTCAGCCTCTTCATGATCGATTTCGACTCGCTCTTGTGTAAAATCACTTCTATTGACAATTCTACCATCAACAAGATAAATGGTACGTGAGACTTTATGTGCCATGTCTTGATCATGCGTGACCATTAATATTGTCTTTCCTTCATCTACAAGTTGTTCGAATAATTTATAAATCGATGCAGCGGTTTTCGTATCAAGATTCCCAGTAGGTTCGTCTGCGATGATTATCGGTGGATCGTTCGCAAGTGCCCGCGCAATCGCAACTCTCTGCTGCTGGCCTCCCGATAGCGCTGAAGGTAATTTATTAGCCTGATCCGATAATTCAACCTGGTCCAGTAAGTGCTTAGCCCTATCATTTCGTTCCCTCAGCGAGTACATGTGACAAAAATCCATCGGCAGCATCACATTTTCAATCACCGTTAAAGTCGGAAGCAATTGAAAAAATTGAAACACAATACCCAGCGTTCGACCGCGCCAGACGGCGATTTTCCCTTCGCTCAGTTCATGGATACCAACATTATCAACGTAAACCTCACCTGATGTAGGCCGGTCAATTCCGGTTATCATGTTCATCAAGGTCGATTTACCGCTGCCTGATTTACCAACAACCGCAATAAACTCCCCATTATTGATTAACAAATCAATGCCCTTCAGAGCCAAAAATCGACCTGCAGGGCTTGCGTATGCTTTTATTACATCACGAAGCTCAACCAAATACTCACTATCGATACCATAACGGCCATTTGATCTCTGATCATCGATTGACTGTGTCTGGTCGCTCGTTGAGGATACCACCATAGGGAATCCACTACCTCCAATTGTTAAGAAACCACTACCTTGTATTATAACCTAATCTTAACAAAAGTGGAATGTTACGGGGTCTTTGGGAACTTCCATGGTATTAGGTGTGGCGGTTGCCGCCACACCTAATACCACCGTAAACCCTAAAGTAGCATGTTACGGATGTGGGGGGAACGGAGGAAAAGGTGGATTAGGCGTGCCTTCGGGTGGAACTGGTATCCACGTTTGTAAACCAGTCGGGATATCGAATGGCGGTTGAAGTAAATCCGAAGGCAGTTCCGTCAGATATTCAGGCGGTATCTGGTCCACAACAGTTGGCCAAATGGATAACCAATCGATATCTGTCGGCAGGAAAGATGTATCTAACCACCACCATGGAACGGGAGTCCCGCGGGAGATGGGAAAAATCGTCTTTGTCGCGGTTATGTCCTGGGTAACAACAGTCATATTTGCAGGTGTTTGTGTCGGATCAGGCACAGGAGTTTTTGTCGCCCTTTGTGAAGGTGGGGTCGGTTGAGCTGCTGAAACATTTTCTGCCACAACACTTGGGGCACTGCCGGATCCCCAAGTCGCGCTGCGCAACACTTCCAAGACAATACGCTGTTCATACTGGGACAGAGTGAGTAATTCTTTAATATTATCTTTGTAACTCTCAGGGACAAGAGTCAACAGATCTTGGAGTTGTTCTTCATTTCGAGCCATGTCATGGACCAATTTCAAAGCGAGCTCTGTCCGCTCCTGCCCAGATAATGATTCGCTCTCTAACAATATGGCCATCGTTTCGAATAATTGGCGTACATAGTCTTCAAGAACAAGATCAATATGTTCGACTCTATTCTCATCGACCAACCGGGAGGCTTCATGCACTCTTCGAGATGCAAATTCAAGGTGCATGTAACTATCCTCCAAATCAGTTTGGGATAAGGACAATTGGATTCTTTCCATCGTTAATTTCGTCGAGTAAAATGCTTCACCTGGTAAGGCATTCGCCGAGGCCGTGACAGCCCTGTTGGACAGTAACGCTGCTGTCAATAATATCAAGACAAACACCGCTAACGCGGGCAAACGACGCACCCCTGTTTGCAACCTCCCCTGCTCAATTAATCCAAGGAATGCAGCACTGATGCGCTTAAAGATTGGTTCGCTTGCTTGATTCTGATCCGGGCTGGCAGGACGGGATATTATTAAATTCTGCATGCGCGCAGGCGCAGCTGCCTTAAAAGAATCAGAGGCAGTGATTTGAGGTACTTCTTGCAATGCAACGGCCAGCCGCAGCAGAGGCTCCAATTCGGATTGAATATCCATATGCGCGTGCAAGCATTCCTCGATACTCATTTTGCCTGATTGCACATCCAGGATACAGCGATCAAGAACTTTTTCAATACTGTTTGTTGAGCTAGCCATACACCTACTCGTCACTAAGATAAATAATATTCTGTAGTTTTGTCAGCGCTCTATACTGAATCATCCGGCAAGCGCCTTCTTTTTTGTTTAGAACTTGAGCAATATCTTTGTGGCTAAACCCTTCGACAAACCTAAGGATTATCACCTGTTGTTGTTCATCGCTCAATTGCGAAAGAGCCGTTTCGAGTACCTTTGCTTCTTCACTCTCAATAACTGTTTGCAGCGCACTTTTTTGATCTTTTTCCGGTTCTTCGCTATTTAATTGGTCGACAGAGAATACGTCTTTTTTTCGCCGTCTATGGTGATCAATAACAATGTTGTGCGCTATTCTATATAACCAGCTGGTAAAAGGTTTTCCTTTTTGCTGATAACCCGGCAAAGCTTCCCAGGCTTTCAAAAACACCTGCTCGGTGAGATCTTCTGCGTCCTGCACATCACCAATCCGATAGTAAATGTACCGAAATATCGCATCAAGGTGAATCGAATAAAGATCACCAAAGGCATCTACGTCGCCATCTACAGCAAGTTTTACGAGGGTTGTATCGTCAGGTTTGATGTCCGGCATCAGGCAAGGTGTCTCCCGTTGCCATTATATACCATCCGAAATTATACGGAGAAACTCATACCTCCTAAGTAATTGCGCCCTTCCCTTTCTTTGTGTTGTATCTGGGAAAGGCGCATATGATCTTCCAATAAAGCTACCGCTCTATTTGGCCGGAGTATTTAATAGCTATCTCCAAACCATCGGCAGGTGGATTTGATTGGGGCCAGTTGGCACATTAGGCGTGATTGGCTGGTCTTCAATAGCCTGCGCAATTGGATCCAGTCCGATCTCACCAAATATCGAAAGCGTGGCAGCTTCTGCATTCACAGATGTATTCTCAACCAGCAATACCTCATTAATCCAGGCTGATGGGCCTCCGTCAGGAGTGATCGCCAGGTTGTACGTCACATCTGACTGGTAACCTACTGCGAAAATGTAGGTGCCTGCTGATCCCGTGTTGAAGGTTAACGGATCGAGGTCCGGATCAATTGCACTTAGATCAGGAGAAGTGAAATTGTAATTGCCCGGGAACCAAACGTAGAGATTCGCGCTCCCATCACCGCTGATGTGGGTCAAATCTGCTGTCACATCTACATTTTCATCGTAGTACACGGCGTAAGGAAGCACACCAATCGCATCGGTCATTTCTGTTTCCGCTTCAAGGTAGCTGGCGTAATCGAAGGATTGCTGGGTGGAATGAGATACGTTCCCTGCAGCATCCGCAACCCAAACGCCGATAAAGTGTACGCCTGGCACATCATTCAGTGTGTACTCGTACTCTGCCTCATACGGAACCCAGCCCTCGGAGTTCACCACCTCCCAATCGGATTGCGCTTGTCCATGTGATTGCCACTCTTTTATGAGCATAGTTTCCACGCCCACGTTATCGGTCGCGTTGGTAAATAGCGTAACGTCCCTGCTGGTTAGGGCATCTGCATCACCTACGATTACGCTCTCAACAACCGGGTATTCGACATCGATCACTGGCGTCCCACTCACAAGAATTACTGTTGCTTCAGTCTTGGACACACCTTGATCAGTTGTGATGGTCGCTGTATTGACTACTTCTCCAGCATCCCTAACCACTTCAGGAGACATCATAACGAAGGTGAGTAATACCTGGGTTACCGGATCGACATCTATGCCTGTCCAGGTGATTGTGTGCAATGCTTCATCGTAGACACCACCTTCACTGGCGGACCCCACTTTGTAAGTAAACTCAGTGGGCAGTGTATCGACAACATCGGCTGTAATCGTGCTGATGCTGCTGTTATACAGCAGTACGGTGTAAGTCAGCGAGTCATCCGGACCAATCGTGTGTTTTGATGCAAATTTGTATCCGAAAAAATGTCCCTGGCCATCGCCATCTTCCGCCATCACTGCTGCCGGACTGAGTGCAAATACAAGCACAAGTGCCAGGGTTAATAAAGAAACGCTTAAAAATCGATTATTTTTCATTGTGATCCTCCAAAATTTTTATTCTCAATTAATATTCGTCAACAACTACATATTCTACTAACATATATAACGAAAACACTCCGAATTCGTAACAGGGCTTACAAAACCTTAACATAAAAATCGCTGTTCTCACAGCGATTATCCAAATAAAGGAAAATTCCAAGTAATTCTGAGTTGGTCAGGTTCGAATTAATCCAGCTGGTAATATTATTGATCACACACGTAAATCAATGACGCGATTAATCTCTTGTGCAACAGCCTGCAGCAAATACATCCGTTCGTTATTCAGGTAAAAATGGTCGCCAGGAAATAATCGCAGCGAAAACGTGCCTGAGGTAAGGTCACTCCAGGCTTGTAGCCCATCGCGGTCTATATATTTGTCCCCTAATCCCCCACATGCACAAATTGGACAATCCAACCTTTGATCTGCTTTGAAGTTGTAGGTTTCACACACTGCAAAATCCGCCCGAAGCGCCGGAACAAGCAAATCCCGTAATTCAGCATCTTGAAAAACTTCCTCTGGTGTGCCATTCAATTTCCGTAATTTATCAAGAAACTCGGGTTCTGGAAGTGCATGAATATGTTCTGTATCATCTGGTATTTGTGGTGCATTATGACCGGATACGAATAGATAAACTGGCGTTAGTGCGTGCTTTTTCTCCAATCTCCGCGCAAGTTCAAAACTAACCAAAGCCCCCATACTGTGCCCAAAAAAAGCGAAAGGTTTATCTAAGTATGGAAGGATGGCACCTTCAACTGCATCGATAAGAGGGGGCAAGGATGTATATGGAATTTCTGAAACCCTGTTTCCGTGTCCCGGAAGTTGAACCGGATAGACTTCGATAGATGTCGGCAATATATCCACCCATGAATAAAACATGGATGCGTTTGCGCCAGAATACGGAAAGCAGAATAGCCGGACTTTAGCGCGCGGGTTGGGGCGTGGAGCGTTAATCCAGGCACTCATTCTACAATTCCGACACACTCGGTTGTTCTTCAATCTCCGGTGACTCTTCGACCTCATGGTCAGATGATAAGAAATCCCGGAAGTGACGGTCAAATGCCACAATAATCACGAATACTGTCATAATAATTCCGGACGTTATGTAGATCAATGGAATATTTTGATTTACCAAATCCGCAATAATACCCGCCAATCCAATCGCAAGCGGCGCCAGACTTCCCTGGATTGTAGCCAGAATACCAAATACACGTCCACGAATTTCATCAGGAGTGGTTATTTGAACGATGGTCGTGAAATTAACCATAATAAATCCGTTCATACACCCATAAAGGAATCCCAAACCTGCCGCTACATATACAGTGCCAGCTAATCCAAATAACGCGAAAATTGCTGACTGCAAGATGATGAATGTAAGGAGCACTCGTCCGCGGGTTTTTGCTTGTAAACGAAGACCCCCGGCTAGAATAAAACCAACAACCGTTCCAACACTGACAATAGCGAGAATGTATCCATACCAATCTATGGTGGCTCCTAGAAAATCTTCAACAAAGAATGGCAATAAAATCATCATAGGAGCCGCAAAGAAAACTAATACAGCAGAAATAATCACTGTGTCCCGTAATCCGGGGCGATTTACAATGTATCGAAAACCATCTACAAGGTCCTTTATAAATATTCTGAACTGTTCGCTCCAATTCCCCTTCTTCTCGGGAATATCCTGAGGAATAGTAATGAAAGATTCACTGATAGATGCGTAGAAGAAAGTAAATCCATCCACTAGAAACAGTAGCGGCGCACCCAAAATTCTAAATAAAACGCCACCTAAACCCTGACCAATAAAAACAGTTACTGAGCCTGACAACTGATTCAAAGAATTTGCCGCCGCCAGATTCTCCTTGGGCACAATTTCAGGAATTGAAGCGCTGAAAGCCGGTCCGAAGATAGTGCTCACTACAGAATTTAATATCGCTACGAGAAATAATCCAACCAGTAGGATTTCAGTTTGAACGGTGTTTCTAAACATTAACAATCCCAGAGAAATTACAGCGATACCACGCACGATGTCACTAAATACAAGGATCTTTTTGCGTGAATAGCGATCTGCAAAAGTACCTCCAAACGGACCCAATATTATTGCCGGTATGGCTGCCATAGCAAATATCAATCCCATCAGCGTGGCAGAACCTGTCGTTTGCTGGATCCACAACAACATGGCGATAGAAAATGCTTGCGATCCCAGAATACTGATCGTCTGACCCTGCCATAATAGAAAGAAATTTTTATTGAATAATTTTATCGGTTTTTCTATTTGATTCGTCATCGATTGATGGTTTCCTAAACTTATGTATATGTATTTTGCTATATCAAGTTTCAGGATATGCAAATTAATTATAGAGTTTGTCTCAACTCACGCAGGATAACTCCAGACTTCAAAACTGCGTTTCCAGGTCTGAGCGATCAATTTTTTCCGCTCTTCTGGAAATTTTGGATACGGGTTTTTTTTGTAGCCGGCAATAGATTCAATATATCGCTCTAATTTCGGTTTGAAAGTGATAAATTCAGGCAAATTTAGCGCGTCGTATATCATCTCAACCTGACCGATCATATCCTTTTCTAAATCTTCAAACCTTACATCCACGAATTGACTATCCGGAATCTGGTTTAAATCGTTAAAAAAAGCGTCGTACATGATTTCATAGCGATTCAATATCCTTTTATCTAAGCGCTCAAATATTGGTTCCTGTAGAGATACGTTTGGAAAAACTTTTTCGTACATTCTCTTCGTCGACTGGAAGACCCGATATGGATTGCGATGGATATTAATAAATCGGGCACCAGGATAGTTGCAAAGGAGTCTCTTTATCCGGGCCGTGTGGGTTGGTGACTTAAAGAGCAACGGCCGTTTGTTGTTCAATGTCAATTTGCGATGGAACTTTACGAACGCGGATTCCCATTTTCGCGTCTCATCTTCCTCAACACCATCAAATGTCAAAAACTGATCGTAAAAGGTTTCATTATTTGGAAAAACCCAGCCAAGAACGGGAGATCTCAAACTGATTACGGCTAACGCTGATTCATCTTCTCCTGGACTCTTGAAACTAATATTCACGTTATCCATTTGTCTTTTATTTGGGTCACTTTCCGCCAGCCTCTTCTCAACAATCTCCTCCCTAATCAAAAATGTATGCGGATGGGTCACCTGAAAAAGGTTAGGATATGCAAAACGTTTGTCCTGCGAAAGCAGGTTATGCAGCAGCGTAGTCCCGGATCTCCAGTGTCCAAGGATGAAAATTGGATCCTTTTCCTGAACAGCAGACAACATCTGCCCAAATTGGCTGTCCTCCCTGCGTTTGTCCAGGGAAGTCATGATGCTCATCTGGGTAATAGTCGCTGCTCTCGACATATATTTACTCGCTATTGAAAAGCGATTCTCAGCCAATATTTTCAACCAATCACGAAATGTGTAACCGACTAAAGTGTTCAAGTTATATAATGAATGTCTGCAAACAAAATTAAGCCTGCTTTTGCTGCCGCCGAAGCTGTTTAAGGATAGGGGCTGTCAAGCGCTGCATGGGCGTGCTGACACTCTCCGGTGATACACTTCTAATAATCGTGCGCAGCTCTTTTAAATAATCTTCGGCAAACCTTTTTACCGTTCGGTCTTTGTACATCTCGGTGCTGTACAGCCACCGCCAATGCATCATGCCTCCGCTGACGATACCCACCACGTTCAATATATTGGGTTTTATCCCTCGTGGGCTCTGTTCTGGTCCAGCAGATTCCCTGGCTATGCGAAATGGCACCCATTCCGTCTCGGGCATTTGGTCAAACTGGCCCAGATAGTTGAAATTTAGCTCTGCCTCGGGGAAAGAGGAAAAAAGTTTTTTAACTTCACTATCTTCACTCAATTCTCTCAATAATCCATAGCCAATTCCATGGCTCGGTATCTCGCGCAGCTGCTCGCTCACCCGGCTGAATTCTTCCGATATTTCTTCGACACCATCGATATCGATCAATACCGGGAATGTGGTTGTGAACCAGCCAATCGTGCGTGACAGATCCACATTTTCCAAGATATCCTCACGACCGTGACCTTCCATCTCCAATAACAGCGTTCGTTGTCCCGTATATCGGGCCATAGTTCTCACTAGACCAGTAATCAGGACGTCGTTTATCTGTGCCTCGTACGCTGCCGGAACATCCTGTAAAAGCGCTTGTGTCTCTGACTCTGTAAGCGATAACGTTATGTTGTCTGTTGCGCCAAACGTGTTCGCACCTTGTGCATTGTCAACAGGTATCCCAATTAATTCCTTTGTACCAATCTTCAACCAGTGATCCAGCTCCTGCCGAACTTCAGCTGTTTGAGCATATTCATGCAGTGCCCGCGACCAGTACAGGTAGGATGTCGTCTTAGGCGGCAACGTTACTTCCATTCCGTTGAGCAGCTGCGCGTAAACGCCCTGAAAATCCTCCAGGAACAAACGCATCGACACACCGTCGATAACCAGGTGATTGAAGATCAACAGCAAACGATCTGATCGGTCCTGTCCATTATCAAAATATGCCACCCGCATCAACGGTCCATTGGTCAAATCCAGGCTTGATTGTAGTTCCGCGGCTGTTGATTCGATCTCTTTTCGCAGAGATCTGCTGCCAATCTTTGAAAAATCGTAGTATTTGAATGGCTGTGCTCCGCCTAATACTTCATTGAACTGTCTGTAACGATCGTCTATCTTCTCATATCTCAGCCGGAGAGCATCATGGTGCTCAAGGAGATATCCAAGGGTCTGTTCAATAATATCTTTATCCAAGGGCTCAAAGAGTTCTAGGAACATGGATGTGTTCCATTGGTGTGGATTGACCGTCATATTCTCGAAGAACCAGTTTTGGATTGGCGTTAGCGGCAGTTCACCAACGACTACACCCTGTTCAGCCTGAATTGCACCACTACCGGCATTTTTAGCCATACCTTCGATCGTGGGGAACTGGAATAGTAGTTTGGGTGTAATATGGACATCCGCTTGTTTTGCCCGTGCAATCATCTGAATCGCTACAATGGAGTCTCCACCAACCTCAAAAAAGTTGTCGTGAACACCAATCTGTTCCACACCCAATAATTTTGTCCAAATATCAACCAGGGCTTCTTCAACCGGTGTGCGCGGTCCTACAAAGTCGATTTCAGAATCCACTCGAACAATCTCTGGTATTGGTAAAGCACGCCGATCCACCTTACCACTTGTGTTCACTGGCAGTTCATCCATCATCACATATGCTGCCGGGACCATGTACTCGGGTAAGGCCTCCTTAGTAAAATCTCTCAACTCATTCGTAGTTGGAACCGTCTCACCTTCCGGAACAATGTAGGCCACTAATCGCTTATAGCCGGGTGTATCTTCCCTCGCGACAACTGCCACAGAATTGACCATCGTGTGCCCTGCGAGTATCGATTCAATTTCACCCAGCTCAATGCGGAATCCACGTATCTTTACCTGGTGATCGATGCGCCCCATGTATTCGACATTGCCATCGGGCAGGTAGCGGACCAGATCACCGGTTCTATATAAACGTGCACCCGGTGTTTCACCGAATGGATCAGGAACGAACTTTTCGGAGGATAATCCAGGTTGGTACAAGTAACCTCTCGACAAACCTGCACCACCAATATAGAGTTCACCAGGGACACCGATGGGTACAGGTTGCAGTTTTTCATCGAGCACGTAATGGGTGGTATTAGCAATTGGCCGGCCAATCGGAACGCTGACAGGGACATTTTGAGGATCTCCAATCCAATGCCAGGTCGATGCGACAGTCGCTTCGGTAGGCCCGTATGCATTAATGATATTCCTCCCTTCAATGCCCCATCGTTCTATGATCTCCGGCGTGAACGCTTCTCCTCCAGCCAGCACATTCTTCAACCCTGGTAGATCACCTGGAGGTAAAACCGAAAGTGCCGAAGGTGTCATTAATACATGTGAGACCTCATGCTCCCGCATAAAACGGTTAAGATCCAGCATCGAAACCACGGTCTCGCGGCTCGGCATTGATATTGTTCCACCAGAAAGTAATGCCGAATATATATCAGCCACAGAACCATCGAAACTTATCGAGAAGAACTGCAGTATTCTGCTTCCTGATCCAATATCGAATGCATCTATATACGCTGATGCAAAGTTGCATAGACCGCTATGATGAAGCATCACGCCTTTTGGACGACCAGTTGAACCCGATGTGTAGATTACATAGGCTAAATTATTTGGTACAACTTCACAAACCGGGTTCATTTTACTTTCTTTAGCAATCTCAGCCCAATCACTATCGAGCAAGACGATCTCATCAATCGATAAGCCTAACTTCCCCTGGATATGCTGTTGGGACATTAAGAGAGAAACCTGCGCATCTTCAAGCATGTATTCGATACGCTCAGGGGGATTTGTTGGATCTATTGGTAAATACGCTCCACCAGCCTTTAATATTCCCATCAATCCCACGACCATTTCTAATGAGCGCTCCACGCAAAGACCAACCAATATATCAGGGCCAACCCCCTTCTTCTGCAGGAAATGGGCTAGCTGGTTAGCTTGGTTATTCAGATCACGATAACTCAATGTCTCGCCCTCAAAATTGACTGCTACCGCATCCGGATTGGCTGAGACCTGCTCCTCGAACAGCTTGTGGGCCAGTGTGTCTATAGGATATTCGATGCCGGTATCATTCCACTTAACGAGAATTTGTTCTTTTTCACTCTTATCAAGAACCGGCAGGGTTGAGATCGCACGATCAGGATTGGCAATAATACCTGCCAGTAGGCTACTATAGCTGGCGACCATCCTCTCTATTGTTGATTCATCGAATAGGTCGGTATTAAATTCAATTGCACCGTTAAGAATATCCTCTCCTTCGGCGATCGTAAATGTCATGTCAAATTTCGAAATGCCGGTCTCTGCATCAACAGCGCCCAAAGCTAGTTCTGTAACACCCTGTGCTTGTGCCCCAGCTGCCTGTAATGTAAACACAACCTGGAACAAAGGGCTGTGGCTTATATCGCGCTCTATCGCCAGTTCGTCAACCAGCATTTCAAATGGAACATCCTGGTGTGCATACGCTCCCAGAGCAACCTCTTTCACATGAAGCAACAGCTCTCGGAAACTCATTTCACTTTCGAGCATCGATCGCATAACCAGTGTATTTACAAAGAATCCGATCAATCCCTCTACTTCGGAACGGGTTCGATTGGCAATCGGCGTGCCCACACTGATATCACGCTGTCCGGAGTAGCGGTATAACAAAACCTGGAATGCCCCCAGGAGCGTCATGTATAATGTCACCCCTTCGATTTGGCTCAGTTGTTTTATCGAACCGCTGATCTCTTTAGACAACTCGAACGATATTGTTTTCCCATTGAAGGTCTGCACTGGCGGACGAGGCCTATCGGTTGGTAGTTCAAGCAAGGGCGGCATGCCACCCAACTGCGTTCTCCAATAATCAAGCTGCGCCTCTAATACCTCTCCCTGAAGCCATCCTCGTTGCCAACCGGCGTAATCGGCATATTGAATTGGGAGTTCCGGCATTGAGAGGGGGCGGTCTTTTGTGATTGACTCGTAGCCTGCGACAATCTCCTGGGCCAAAATACTCATCGACCAGCCGTCAGAAACAATATGGTGCATATTCAATAGCACTACATGATCTTTTGCAGCCACTTTGACCAGAGATACACGCATCAGGGGAAGTTTTTCCAATACAAATGGTCGCTGCGCTTCCTCCTGGGCTAACCGTACCAATTCCTGTTCTCGGTCCACCAACCCGGTTTCAGTCAATTCGATCAACGGTAAGTCAAGTTCATAATCACCGACTATCTCCTGAACACCCTGGCCATCTTCAGTCGTGACAAACCGCGTTCGTAGGACTTCGTGACGTCGTACAACCTGGTTAATACTAGCCGAAAATGCATCGATATCGAGCGGTCCCTTTAACCGAAATGCAGCCGGCAGATTATAAAATGGGACGTCTGGTTCGAGTTGATAAAGGAACCACATGCGCTGCTGGGCGAATGACAGAGGGGGTTCAACAAGCGGCAGCCCAGTCTCTTCATCCCTTGCCAACCTTTCAATCGGTGGCGTAACGACACCCCCATCACTTTGTTGCGCGATTTCAACCTCTGCGGCCAGCTCTGAGATCGTTGGCGATTCAAAGAGGCTGCGCAGTGGAAGTTCAATTTGAAACAATTCCCCAACCCTGGAATTTAACTGGGTTGCGAGTAATGAATGTCCGCCTAACTCGAAGAAATTATCAATTACACCAATCTCATCCGCATCCAAATTCAGCACTTCTGCCCATGCCCCCACCAGAATTTCTTCTACTGGTGTGCGTGGGACAATGTACGTGCTTTCCAATTCAGATCGCAAAAAGTCAGGAGCAGGGAGGGCTTTCCTGTCGACCTTCGCATTAGGAGTCAGCGGTATCTCGTCAATCTCAACAAATGCTGTTGGTACCATATAATCAGGCAGCGTTTCGAGAAGGAATCGCCGCATTTCACCAACTGTTGGCATTGGACTTTCAATGGGTACGATATAGGCTACCAAACGATCGTCGCCAGGCGTATCAGCCCGGGCAATAACAACACTGGCTTTTATTCCTGGATGTTTGGTAAGCGAGGTTTCGATCTCACCCAGCTCAATGCGGAATCCACGCACTTTCACCTGGTGGTCGATCCTGCCAAGGAACTCAACATTCCCGTCTGGAAGATAACGCACCAGATCTCCAGTACGATACAGTCGCGTGTCCACACCATCGGTCAGTTTTTCTTGAAGCGCCAAGAAGGGATTGGGGATGAATTTTTCAGCGGTCAATTCTGGACGACCCAGATACCCGCGGGCGACCCCAACACCACCAATATAGAGTTCCCCGTGGACACCAACTGCCACTGGCTGCATATCTGCATCCAATATGTACACCTGGTAGTTTTCAATCGGTCCACCGATGGGGACAGAAGAAACGCCATCAGGGATTTCTTCCACAAGCCAATAAGTTGGGCCTACGGTGACTTCCGTTGGCCCATACGCATTGAAGAAGTTCCTACCTTCCGCCCATTGTTCTGCAATCTCAGGTGTGCACATTTCCCCGGCCGAAATCAGCGACTGCAGTTTCGGAAGATCATCGGAAGGCAGTTCTTTCAGCAAAGAAGGGGGTAATATTATTGAGGTTATCGACTGTTCACGCAAAAGAGCGAGCAGATTCTGTGGCGATGACAGTTGTTCTTTCCTGGCTAACACCATCGTCCCCCCTGACAGAAGAACCATGAACATCTCGGTAACTGATGCATCGAAACTGAATGATGCAAATTGCAATAATCTACTATCTGCATCTACGCCCCATCCAGTAGAATGAGCGTGAACCAAATTTACAAGTCCCCGATGGCGCAGCATGACACCCTTTGGCAAACCTGTCGAACCTGAAGTGTAGATTACATAAGCTAGATTGTCAGGTTTCGTTCCGCTTACAGGGTTGTCATCGCTATATTCTTCAATCCGAATCCAATCCGCGTCAAGCCTGACAACATCATCTACAATCTCCCCAAATAATATTCGCTCTTGGAGATGTTCATGTGTCAACAATACGGAGATATTTGCGTCATTGATCATGAACTCCAACCGGTCCACCGGATAGGAAGAATCCAATGGTAAATAAGCTCCTCCCGCTTTCATAATACCTAACAGTCCGATGACCATGTCAATCGATCTTTCCACGCTGATGCCAACAATCTTCTCCGGCCCAATTCCCAAATCCTTCAAATAATGAGCCAGACGGTTCGACCGACTATTCAACTCTGAATACGTGAGTTTTTGATTTTCAAATATGAGCGCTGTTGAATTAGGTGTGCAAGCGACTTGTGATTCAAAAATCTTATGAACTGGGGTGATAAGCGAAAGATCCGTGAAGGTATTATTCCACTCAACAAGCTGCTGGTGTAATTCTTCATCGGACAGAATGGGCATAGATGTGATTTGCTGATCTGGATTTGAGACAACACTCTTTAGTAAATTTTGGAAATGTGCCACCAACAAGTCGATTGTTTCAGAATTATACAGATCAGTGTTGTAATCCAGCGCTCCACTGATCCCATCAGGATCCTCGGTGAAAGCAAGCGTGATGTCAAACCGGGCCACACCATCGTGAGCGTCCACAGTACTCAGCCTCAAATCTGAAGTCACATCGACAACTTCTCTGGGTGCATTTTGGAGCACCATCATCACCTGGAACAACGGACTGTGACTCATATCTCGTTCGGGCTGCAGCTCATCAACCAGTGTTTCAAAAGGCACATCCTGATGTGCATATGCGCCCAATGCAACCTCTCGCACCCTCCCCAAAAGCTCTCTGAAAGTTGGCTTGTCGGATAAATCTGTACGCATTACAAGCGAATTGATGAAGAATCCAATCAAACCCTCGATTTCAGACCGTGTTCGGTTGGCTATTGGGGTTCCTACGCTGATGTCATCCTGTCCAGAATACCGAGACAGGAGTGCCTGAAAAGCTGCCAGCAGCACCATAAATAGGGTCGCGCCTGCTTCCTGACCCAGCTCCTTGATGGCAGAAGTAAATTCGGAGTCCAGGCTAAACGTTTTCTGTGCTCCCCAAAAAGTCTGCACAGCGGGTCTGGGCCTGTCTGTTGGCAAAGCGATCAACTGCGGCGCACCAGCCAGTTGCTCGCTCCAATAATCCAGTTGGTTCTCTAAAACTTCACCCTCTAACCAGTTTCTCTGCCAGGCAGCATAATCGGCGTACTGCAAGTGCATTTGAGGAAGGATCGAAACGAGATCATACTCCTCATCCGCCATGGATGTGAACGCTGAGTAGAGTGTGGCAATTTCTTGAATGAACACGCCCAAAGACCAGTCATCTGAAATGATATGGTGCATATTGAGCAGTACAATATATTCATCGTCATCGAGTCTTACCAGGCTAGCTCGGATCATAGGTCCCGCTTCGAGATTAAAAGGCCTCATGGCGTCTTCAGTTGCTAATTTCAGGGCAACACTTTCTCGCTCCTCAGGGGAATATTTGCGGATGTCGGAAACTTCTAATTCCATGCGCCTTTCTGGAACGATCACCTGGACAGGACGACCTCCGATATCATCGAACGTTGTACGCAACGATTCATGACGTTGAATAACTTCATTCAGGCTGCGCTCCAAGGCACCTACGTCCAATGATCCTACAAGCCGTACGGCAGCTGGTGTATTGTAGAAAGGCTTGGCCGGATCCAATTTCTCCAAGAACCACAATCGTTGTTGGGAAAACGAAAGCGGTGGTGGTTCAACTGGCAATCCTGTCTCTTCATCACGTGGCAGGAGCTCTATCGGGGGAACTACCAGACCATAGGACTCCTGCCTGGCCTGGTCGACTCGCCCAGCGATTCCTGCAATGGTTGGGGTTTCAAACATGGTTCTCAGGGGAACTTCAACATCGAAAGCTTCACGCAATCGAGATATCACCTGGGTTGCCATCAAGGAGTGCCCGCCTATGTCAAAGAAGTTATCGTATACGCTCAGCCTGGCTTCTTCCCCTGAAATATCCATGCCCAGGACTTCCATCCATATTCCTGCGATGATCTCTTCCTGTGGATTGCGCGGCAGAACGACGTCGGCCTCAAAGTCAATTCGAATTATTTCCGGTTCTGGTAAGGCGTCCCTGTCCACTTTACCGTTTGGGGTCAGGGGCAGCGCGTCCAATATCATGAACGCCGAAGGGACCATATAATCGGGCAGTTGGTCTTGCAGATACTGGCGTAAATCCAGGACTAAATCACTGCGCTGCGGATCGTACATGTATTGCTCAGACTCTGGTACCAAATATGCGACCAAGCGGTTTCCGCTGCGATCGTCCTTGACCCAGACAACAACCTCGTTCACCAGATCGTGCTGACCCAAAACCGACTCGATCTCACCGAGTTCCACACGAAAGCCCCTAATTTTCACCTGGAAATCGATGCGACCTAAGCACTCAATATTTCCATCCGGAAGATATCGCGCCAGATCACCCGTTTTATATATCCTGTCATCATCTTGGAGTGGGACACCTGCATCCTGCATAAGATCTTTGAATGGATTAGGTATGAAACGCTCTGAGGTCAATTTGGGTCGATTAAGGTACCCCCTAGCGACTCCTGCGCCCCCAATAAAAAGTTCGCCGGGTACCCCAATCGGAGCGGGCTGCTGATTCTTATCCAGGATATACAATTGAGTATTGATAATCGGTCGCCCTATCGGGATAACGCCTGTTTGCCCGATATTTTCCATTTTCTCTTCCCCTGGTGCCCAATACACACAACAGCCAACCACCGTCTCCGTTGGACCGTACTCGTTCACCAGCTCAGTTTGTGGTGAATTGGCCTGCCAGAAGGCAATATGCTCATCCAACAAATTCTCTCCACCGATGATAAACGCATAACTTCTTGAGGTCGCTTCTTCGGGAGTCAGCTGCTCTCCCAGGAGCTGCAGATGAGCGGGAGTAATCTTAATCAAGCTGAATGGGTCCGCACCTTTACTCGCTTCATATCGCAATGTATCTCCCAGGTTCTCGACTCCCAACCCTTCCGGCAGCAGAGTAACACAGCCACCTGACACAAGAGGGCCAAACAAACCTGTGATGGTCAAATCAAATGATATCGACGAGTGCACCGGCGCACCCTGTCCTTTCGCAATCGGATAGGCCTGCTTCACCCAGGTCAGATAATTTACAAGACCGCGATGCTCGATCATCGCACCTTTTGGTTTTCCGGTCGAACCAGATGTGTAGATGACGTAAGCGAGGTTGTTCTGCGTAGTAATACTCGGAGGATTTTTTTCGCTGTCCGGATTTGAAGATACCGCCGCAACAATCTGATCCCAATCTCGATCTATACAGATCACTTGGATAGCTTCATCAATGCTTTCTTCGAACGCTAAATTCGGAAGCAAATGATCTTGAGTGATCAAAATTGGAATGCTCGAGTCCTCGATCATGAAAGACAACCGCTCTTGCGGGTACGTGGGATCCAATGGAAGGTAGGCGCCGCCTGCCTTCAGAATCCCCAACACTCCTACAACCATCTCCACTGATCGCTCCATGCACAAACCAACCAGTGTATCGGCCTCCACGCCATGTTTTCGTAAGTAATAAGCGACTTTGTTAGCCTTCTCGTTCAACTCAGCATACGATAGTTGTTCAACATTAAACGTCAGATCGTCTGTGGTGCCAGACTGGTTAATTTTTACCGCCAGATTATCCGGTGTAAGCACCGCCTGAGCTTCAAAAAGCTGTTGAGCACAGAGATCCAGGGAATAATCAACCGATGTTTTATTCCATTCCACGATCATCTGGCGCATCTCGGTAACTGGAAGCATATTTAATGCGCTGATTGGTTGATCCGGATTGGCCACGATGCTCTCCAGCAGGATCGCCAGATGTCCTAACAGTCGCTCAATGGTTGAGTCGTCGAAGAGGTCCGTGTTGTATTCCATCGCTCCGCTGAGGAAATATTGTCCTCCAACCGCTTCCTCTTCAATCATAAAGAGTGTAAGGTCAAATTTTGATGTACCGCTGTGAGCGTCAACCGGACTCAAAATTAATCCTGATGCGGGTAAAGTTTGAGTAGTCATCTGATTGCTTTGTAAAGCAAACATCACCTGGAACAACGGTGTGTGACTCAGGTCTCGTTCAGGCTGCATCGCGTCGACGATCATTTCAAAGGGCACATCCTGGTGGGAATATGCATCAAGCGCAACGTTACGCACCCTGTCCAACAGTTCTCTGAAGGTGGGTTCTCCTGACAGGTCTGTGCGCAATACGAGCGTGTTTACGAAGAAACCGATCAAATTTTCTACTTCCACCCGGTTTCGATTAGCAATAGGTGTTCCGACTGTGATGTCATCCTGCCCTGAGTAGCGAGCCAATATCGTTTGGAAAGCAGCCAGGAGCAGCATGAAAATGGTCACTCCTTCAGTTTGGCACAAATTTCGCACAGCTTTTGATAGATCTTCTGGTATTACAAACGACTTGAAGTCTCCATCGAAAGTCTGCACAGGCGGTCGTGGGCGATCGGTGGGCAGTTCCAGAAGGGGCGGCACCCCTGCCAATCGCTGTTTCCAATGATCGATCTCTGCTTCCAGGACTTCGCCCTGCAGCCAGTTTCGCTGCCAATATGAAAAATCAGGATACTGGATGGGTAATGGCGGCAGCGGAGCAGGCATCTCTCGCGTAAATGCATCGTAAAGGACCGCAATTTCCTGGATGAGCACATTAGACGACCAGTTATCGCCGACGATATGATGCATTGTCAAAAGCACCATGTATTCGGGCACATCATCTTCTACACCATGCCCATTGTCTCCATTGTTTGATGATCCTCCACTTCCCTGCGCTTGCAAGGAAGCTGCTCCCTCAATATCCCCAATTAACCTGACAAGGCGCGCGCGTAGGAGCGGTCCTTTTGCAATGTCAAACGGCCTCTGAGCCTCTTGCTGCGCAATCCGTTGTGCCTCATTTTCGCGCTCTGATTCAGATAAATCGCGCAGATCATCAATTTGAAACCTGATATAAGATGGACTGGTTTCTGAAATCTCATACGCAGGTAAGATAACCTGCACTGGTGTGCCATCTACAATCTGGAATGTCGTACGCAGCGCCTCGTGCCTACGCACTACTTCATTCAGACTTTGTTCCAGGACACTCTCGTTCAACGGACCCGTCAGACGGACAGCATCAGGAAGGTTATAAAATGGACTACCAGGCTCCAATTGATCAAGGAACCACAATCGCTGTTGCGCGAATGATAACGGAGGTAACTCTACAGGTAATCCGGTCACAGGATCACGCGGCATGGTTACAATCGGTGGAACTTCAACACCCAGCTCCCCGCTCAACGCTATCTCAACATGCTCCGCAAAAGTAGCAATCGTTGGCGAATCGAAGATATGGCGCAATGCGATATCTGTCTTGAATTCCTCACGTACGCGAGATATGAGCTGGGTAGCAAGAAGTGAATGCCCGCCCAATTCAAAGAAATTATCATAGATACCGACTACCTGCTGAGTGCCATCACCATTGCCGTTTCCTGAGGGTTTAATGCCAAGAACTTTAGCCCATATTTTGGATAATTTTTCCTGCACGGGCGTGCTAGGAGCGACATACACCTCTGATAATTCCCTCCGGGATAGGTCTGGTGGAGGCAAAACCGCCAACGCCCGTCGATCAATTTTTCCACTTGCGCTAAGAGGCAAGGCATCCATAACGACGAACGCTGAAGGTACCATATAATCTGGTAATCGTTCCTGAACATGCCGCCGTAAATCTCCAGAATTTGGTTCTTCACCCCCCTCCTGCTCCAGATACGCCGCTAGACGCTTGTCTCCTGGTTGGATTTCAATCGCCAGGACAGCCGCTTCCCTCACCTGTGGGTGAGAACCCAGTACGGATTCGATTTCGCCCGGCTCGATCCGATACCCTCGTAATTTTAGCTGTTCATCAAGACGGCCTAGAAACTCTACATTGCCATCCGGCAGGTAGCGAGCTAAGTCCCCAGTTTTGTACAGGCGTTTGAAGCCATCGTCACCATCTATGGCACCCTCCATCAACCCAATATAGGGATTGGGAATAAATTTCTCCGCGGTCATTTCGGGACGGTTGTGATACCCACGGGCAACACCTGGCCCGCCAATATACAACTCTCCCGGAATGCCAATCGGGGTGGGCTGTAAAGCCCTATCAAGGATGTATAAGAGTGTATTTGCAAAAGGTCGCCCAATGGGCACCATCTGGTCTGGTGAGAGATCATTGAGTGTGCCTTCGAAATAGGTACTATCAATGGTCGCCTCGGTCAATCCGAAAGAGTTGATCAGACGCGTTCCGCTCCCCATCACTTTCAGGAAATTGCAGTACTCGCCGACATACCAACTGTCGGAACCACATGCCAGGATATGCATGCTGTCTAGCCGTCGTCCTTGCTCTTTCAGATATTCGATCAGGTACCGCAACACAGCAGGGACGAATTCCGCACATTCAATATTTTCTTGTACGATCAGGCCGTGCAAAAGCTCTGGATCCAATAACCACTCTCGGGGGCAGACGACCAGCTTTCCACCTGATAGCAGCGCACGCACCATATCACCTGAAAATACATCAAAAGTAAAATTAGCCATTTGCAAGTGCGATCGCACCGTTCGAAGATCGTAACCTTCTTCCCAGGCCAGGAACGAATTAACCAAGCTACGATGCTCGACTTTTACACCTTTTGACTGCCCGGTTGACCCAGAGGTATACGTCATGTACACCAGATCATCAGGTCCAACATCATGATCATTGGATACCGCTAATTCTTCCCGCGTGACTCGAGATATTTGCTCCCAATCGGTGTCCAGGCATATCACCTGAGCATTGTGCTCGGGCAACCTATCCAATAGCGAATCTAATGTGACTAATATATTCAGGCCTGAATCTTCGAACATGTATGAAAGGCGATCGCGAGGATGTATTGGATCCAATGGCAGATAGGCGCCTCCTGCTTTGAGGACTCCCATTACGGCGACGAACATGTCCAGTGATCTATCTGTGCAAATTCCGACGATAGTATCCTTGCTTACACCAAAACGCCTTAAATAAGCCGCTAAGTAGTTTGCCCGCTCATCCAGCATGGCGTAGGTGATTTTTACTTGAGCCTGCTCCCCAATCGCCGGAATCGATACTGCGACGTTATCCGGCACACGCTTGACCTGATGCTCAAATAGTTGATGAATGCAAAGGTGCTGCCTCTCGACATCATAAGGAAAATTTGTGATTGTGTCATTCCACTCTATGAGTAGTTGAATGTTTTCTTTATCTGTGAGCAGCGGTATCTCGTCAATATGCAGGTCAGGAGATTCAACGATCGCTTCGAGTAAACATCGGAAATGACCCAGCATCCGCTCAACAGTGCGCTCTTCAAATATATCTGAGTTGTATTCAATCGATACTTCCATTCCATTGGCGGCTTCCGCAATTGAATAAGTCAGGTCAAATGTAGACGTACCCATATGGATGTCGATGGAATCCAGGGACAACCCCTCAGGCTGCTGCCCACCAGTAGGTGCATTCTGTAAAATCAACATCACCTGGAAGAGTGGAGTGCGGCTCATATCCCGGTCTACCTGCAGTTCTTCGACCAGCATCTCAAATGGCAGATCCTGATGTGCAAATGCACCTAAGGTTGTCTCTCGTACACGCGCCAATAATTCGCGGAAAGTCGGGTTGCCAGATACGTCGCTCCTGAATACAAGTGTATTAATAAATGCGCCGATCAATCCTTCCACCTCGCCGCGAGTACGATTGGCCATGGGAGAACCGATGGATATGTCGGATTGATTAGCATACCGGTAAAGAAGCGTATCCAGTCCCGCTAAGAGAATCATAAAAAGCGTGACGGATTCTCCTCGGCTTAATTCATTTAATTTCCCAGTAAGCTCCTTTGAGATGTAACCTGTTATCGAACCCCCAAGACTTGAGAAAACCGCCGGTCGAGGCCGATCCGTCGGCAGCTCCAGCACCGGAAGATCTCCACCCAATTTATCTTTCCAATAATCAAGCTGTGCGTCGAGGACTTCTCCGGTCAACCAACTTTGCTGCCATTCGGCAAAATCAGCGTATTGAATGGGCAGTTCAGGTAATGGTGAGGCCAATCCACTGGATAAGGCAGCATACAGCGTAGAGATCTCTGCCACAAGCACACCCATCGACCACCCATCTGAGACAATATGATGCATCGTCAGTAATACAATGTGTTCTTCGTCGTGGATTTTTATTAACGTAGCTCGCAGCACGGGTCCAAAACGTAAATCAAATGGTTTCCGAGCGTCCTCATTTGCCAGCCGCATGGCTTGTGATTCACGATGTTCCCCCGGTAATTCAGTGAGATCAATAATCGGAAGAGAAAAGTTTACCTCTGGTGAGATGACCTGCACCGGTTCACCATCCAGCACCTCAAATGTGGTCCTCAGGGTCTCGTGACGCCGAATTATAACTTTCAGGCATGCTTCAAATATGCCTACATCAAACTTTCCCTTCAGCCGCACTGCAGTAGGTATATTATAGAAAGGGCTTCCAGGATCAAATTGATCTAGGAACCAGAGTCGTTTTTGGGCGAATGATGTGGGAAATATAAATACATCATCGCTCAATCCGACCTCTTGATTGTTTACATTTTTTAAGGGCTGATTCTCATCCTGAGATTCAAAGTTTACTGAATCCGTCATTTGCTGACCTCATTACCAATGATAAACGTAACGAAAAGTTATCTAGTTGCTCTCATCATCCGTTAGTGAAGAGCGCTTAACCCGGCGGGTATCACGAGAGACTCGTTGGATAGTGGACTGCTGTTTCTGGCCGCCCTGTTGGTTTAGGATTTCGATCTCCAATGCCAGCTCTGCTACCGTTGGATGTTCGAACAGCGTGCGAAGTGGCAGTTCTACCTGGAACGATTCCCGAATGCGAGAAATGAATTGTGTTGCTAGAAGTGAATGCCCACCCAACTCAAAGAAATTATCGTGCACACCTATCGGTGACTGATCGCTTGTCTTTTCAATGCCCAGCAGAGCGATACAGATTCCTGCTAATTCTTCTTCGATTGGCGTTCGAGGGGGGACATACTCGATGGCTAAATCCTGGCGGCCGACTTCAGGCGCGGGCAGGCTACCGAGGGCAATTCTATCGATCTTTCCGGCTGGCGAAAGCGGCAAAGATTCCAGGAAAACAAACGCCGATGGCACCATGTATTCCGGAAGTGTCTCGCGTAAATATTGACGCAAATCAGTAGAGTCTGGAGCGTCCGGCCTGTCTTCGTCAGATGGGTCTTCAATGACGATATATGCAGCCAGGCGCTTGTCACCGGCCACGTCCTCGCGAACGATCATGACAGCATCCACTAACGGCAGACGCTCAGGGGATGAATAAGAACGCAGAGTCGCTTCGATCTCGCCAAGTTCAATCCGGTGACCGCGCACTTTTACCTGATAGTCGATACGTCCCAGAAATTCGATGTCACCGTTGGATCGATAACGGACCAAGTCCCCGGTACGGTATAAGCGCGGCTTCTGACCATTTTCGCTATCGCCAAACCAGCCCTTTACCGTGTCAAATGGGTCAGGAACGAACTTGTTTGCCGTTAGCTCAGGGCGCCTCAGATATCCACGCGCCAGGCTCACCCCGCCCACCATTAACTCACCAGGCACACCTACGGGCACGGGCTGAAAATTTTGATCCAGGACATATAACTTGGTATTCGCAATCGGTTTTCCGATCGACGGATCGAGCGGTTCGTCCACATCGCATAACGTCATCGATGCACACACCGTTGTTTCTGTTGGACCGTAGGCGTTGAAGAAGTTTCTACCAGGCGACCACTGTGCGACAATATCCTGTGTACAAGCCTCGCCAGCGGCGATAACCGTATCCAAATACGGCAATGCTTCTCTTGATATTAGGTCTTCAGGGAGAACGGCGAGTAGAGATGGCGGCAGTGTCACGGTAGTAATCTTCTTGTCCTTGAACAACCTTATCAGGTCCAAACCCGAAGCAAGCACCTCCTGCCGTGCGAGGCAAAGCGCGGCGCCATTCGCCAGAGCCATTACTGTCTCCCAAACTGAAGCGTCAAAACTGAACGGCGAAAATTGCAGCACCCGCTTGGTAGAATCGATATTAAAGGCAATCCTCTGAGCTTCCGCAAGATTGCAGAGACCCCTGTGCTGCAGCATCGCCCCTTTTGGTCTACCAGTTGATCCCGATGTATAGATGAGATAGGCCAGGCTCTCCGATGTGGTATTTATGGATGGGTTTTCTTCACTCTCTTGCGCAATAGTTGACCAGTCTGAATCCAGGTAGATGACACGTTGTCCAGCTGGCAGAAAACCCTTCAAACTTGATTGAGTCAACAGGATCGGTATCTGGGAATCCTCCACCATGAACGCCAGGCGGTCTTTTGGATACGTCGGGTCTAAGGGCAAATATGCGCCGCCTGCTTTGAGAATTCCCAAAATCCCGGTTATCATTTTCGGCGTTCGATCGGTAGATATTCCTACCAGCGTATCGGGACCAATACCTTCTTTTCGTAAGTAATGAGCAAGCTGGTTCGCCTTGCGGTTCAATTCGTTATATGTTAGGACCTGTGATTCGAAAATTACCGCCTCTGCATCGGGCTGTTTTTTAACCTGATATTCAAATCTCTGGTGTATACAATAATCGCTTGGATAATCTACCTCGGTAGCGTTCCAGTCAACCAGAATAGTTTGTCGTTCTCCTTCAGTAAGAATTGGTAAAGTTGTGACACTCTGGTCCAGATCTTCGACAATCGCTTCCAGCAGAGTATGGTAATGTTCTAACATGCGAACTATTGTGGTTGGATCATAGAGATCGGTGTTGTACTCCATGGAGCCACCCAGGATGTTCTTGGTATTTTCTTCAATTTGTACCTGAGACACTGAAAGCAGTAAATCGTATGGAGTGGTTCCGCTGTCAATTTGAACTGCGCTGAGTGTAATGTCAGGGAATTTCAGTGGTTCTACCGGAGCATCCTGGTAGTCAAAACCAACCTGGAAAAGAGGCGTGTAGCTCAAGTTGCGATCGGGCTGCAGCTCTTCAACCAGCATCTCAAAAGGTAAATCCTGGTGAGCATACGCGCCCAATGCGACCTCTCTCGTTCGGCTTAGCAGCTCCCGGAAACTCGGCTTTCCTGAAAGATCTCCGCGCATGACCAGTGAATTTATAAAAAAACCGATTAATCCCTCAAGCTCTTCCCTTGTCCGACTTGCGACAGCGGTGCCAATATTGATATCTTCCTGTCCACTGTAACGGTATAGCAAAGTCTGGTAAGCTGCCAACAAGAACATATAGGGCGTAACACCCTCCTTGCGGCAGTGGGACAGTATCTTCCCGCTAAGTTCGGACGACAACACGAATCTTTCGGAAGCCCCACTTGAGGTCTTCAAAGCCGGTCGGGGGCGGTCGGTTGGGAGATCCAGTACAGGCGGCATTCCCTTCAGGTTTTCTTTCCAGTAGTCAAGCTGCTGTTCCAGCGTTTGTCCAGAAAGATATCCTCGCTGCCACACGGAATAATCCGCATACTGAATGGGCAGCTCCGGAAGCAGCAATAGGGAGGATGCTAAGAAATCTTCCTCGTTCGTTGGATACGACATATCATCTGGGCGTTCGGAAACTGCGGAAAACACCTGATAAAGGTTTGCCATTTCACCCACCAAGATTCCAAGGGACCATCCATCCGTTATGATATGGTGCAATGTTAGGACAAGGATATGCTCTTCTGCGTCTAGACTCAGTAAAGTCGCTCTCACCAATGGTCCACCCTCAAGACTAAATGGTTTCTGGACTTCGCTTCTACATAAACTATTTACTTCAACATCGATCTCTTCTGGTGATTTACCATTGCGCGATAAGTGTGTGACATCCAACACTTGTAGTGGGATGTTTACAGTAGGAGTGATCACCTGAACAGGAGTTCCTTCAACAGAATCGAAAGTCGTCCGCAGGGATTCATGCCGCCTGGCGACTTCATTCAGGCTCCGTTCTAACGCTGGGACATCAAGCTGTCCTTCAATTTTAACGAAGATGGGGATATTCCAGGCAAGATTTCCGGGGTCCAATTGATCGAGGAACCATAATCGCTGCTGTGAAAACGAAAGGGGCGGAGCCTCGTACGGGACGCCGCTA
>Ga0209013_10000158_pt1 | contig 54237 bp, 50 predicted proteins | sample Cruoilmetagenom2_FD_187291 | JGI IMG/M metagenome (GOLD analysis project Ga0209013, IMG submission 187291) | Oil polluted marine microbial communities from Coal Oil Point, Santa Barbara, California, USA - Sample 2 (SPAdes) (version 2) | ecosystem: Environmental > Aquatic > Marine > Oil seeps ...
CTGCTCCAACCTCGTTTGGTGTACCAATCAATCCGCCTTCGGAGCTGGTGCCGTTATCGCCGCTTATATAAATAACCAGGGTATTGTCAAGTTTACCCAGGTCATCAACGGCCTGAACAACACGACCTATTTCGTAATCATTATATGCCGCGTAAGCTGCAAAAACTTCTGCCTGGCGAATGAACATCTTTCTTTCATCAGGTGTTAGCTGATCCCATTTTTTTATTAAGTCGTCAGGCCAGGGAGTCATTTTGGCATCCTGTGGAATTACGCCCAAACGTTTCTGGTTGGCAAAAATGGTATCACGAAGTGCATTCCACCCCATATCAAATAAGTGCATATCGGTGATCTTTTCAATCCACTCAGGTGTAGGGTGGTGTGGTGAGTGCGTGGCACCTGGTGCATAATAAAGTAGGAAAGGTTGTTCCGGATTAAGTGCATCAATACGGTTTACCCACGAGATGGCCTCATCGGCCTGAGCAGTAGTTAGGTTCCATCCCGGATTATCCCTGTACGGATATATGGGTGTTGTATTGCGGAAAAGGTTTGGTTGCCATTGGTTGGCATCACCACCCACAAAACCATAAAAATAATCGAATCCCATACCCGTTGGCCATTGGTCAAAAGGTCCTGCCTGGCTTGACTGGAATGAAGGCGTATTATGGTCTTTTCCAAACCATGATGTTACGTAGCCATTATCTTTCAGGATTTTTCCAATGGTTGCTTTATCCTTGGTCATAATACTGTTGTAGCCCGGGTAACCTGTTGCCGTTTCAGAAACGGTACCGAAGCCCATCTCATGGTGGTTACGCCCGGTAATAATCGCTGCGCGTGTTGGTGAACAAACTGCCGTTGAATGGAAATTTGTATATCGAAGTCCATCTTTGGCCAAACGATCAAGTGTAGGTGTTGGAATAACACCACCAAATGTACCTGGAACTCCGTATCCGGCATCATCTACCAAAATTAACAAGATGTTGGGAGCGCCTTTTGGTGGAACAACTCGCGGCGGCCAGTAGGGAGTCGATTGAGCTGCATTGTGTTCAATTTTACCACCAAAATATGTGTCTGGTTCCGGCGGAAGTTTTTTTCCGTCAATTGTTGTGGTTGCAGCGGGAGAACCAGGTGTGCCCGATTTTTCCACTTGTGCAACAGTGGTCAATGATAACAGCAATGCGATACTTGCCATCAGACCAATTTTAAAAAGTTTTGATTTCATAAGTTTAAGTTTTATGTGGTTAAGAATTTATAATAAATTAATGTAGTGAATAAGTCAATTGAAAATTAATACCCCAATCATATTTTGTGGAGGCATTTGATGGGGGTCGGCTATCAAAGGAATAATAGAACTGAAATCCTACTTGCAAATCATTGCCGTATAAACCCACCCTGGGGTTTAAATTAAAGTCTGCCCTGTATCTCCAGTCCCCGGTAATGTACGGAATAAAAGATAAATCTGCATCAACCCATATTTTTGGAGCAGTGTATTTGTACACTTTCCAAACCGTGGTAACAATTCCGGCCAGGTCGGTAGTTTCATTTAAATCGTCAAATGGGGTTTCACGCTGTACACTCGCTCCTGCTGCCACAAAGTACCTGTTCCAATTGTTGTAAACAATATCCCTGATCCCAATTACCGTTAGGTCTAATCTGAGTTTTACACCCAGCTGAGAATTTTGACTCGCCCCTACAATAGATCCAAGAGACCAGTAATTCTTGAGGGTTCTTTGAACACCTAGGCCGAGCGCTAGATTTGTGGAACTTAACGAATCAGCCTGGAAAGTATTATTGTTGTTCCAGTTTAACATGAACGAAGATTTACGTTTCCTGTAAGTTAAATTACCGGATGACACCAGTGTGGCAATATCACTTCCTTTTGAGAAATTGAAGCCAAGACTGAAATCTCCAGTTGTTCTTAACCAAAAACTTCTTTTTATCGGGTAAACCTCAACTATATCTGCAATACGAATCAATTCCACTCCATTTTTAAGTATTATTTTAACTTTTCCTTCAATTCCGGTTGTGTCAAACGATCCAAAATAAAGCATTCCATTTTGGAGTTTCACCTCGAACTGCTTAATGCTTTTAATGTTAGCAACTTCAGGTGTTTCCAGGGAGATGGTTCCCATTCCTTTCATTGAATAGGTAACCAATCCATAATTAAGCTTCTTAAAATCGCCTGTTAATATATTACCATTGGTATGATAGATGGTATCAGTTTTCTGAGCCTTAACTTCAATGGCATTTACAAAAAAGAACGCAAATAAACAACTCAAGAAAATTACTTCAAATCGTTTCATGAAAATTGATTTTATTGCCATCTTTTATAAAAGTATATGTTTGAAAAGATATAATCGATAAAAAACTAAAATACCTGTTCAAATTTAACTAAGATATATGACAATTATGTAAACCAATTAATATTTGATTTTTTTTATAATCCGGAAAAAATATTTTACCCGGATACGATTACACATGCGCATCACAACGAATCCAATATTTCAACAGGTTTCAAATACCTTACACTTTGGGTTAGTTCGTTAAACTCCCTTAGTTCACCTATACAATGGATTACGAAATCAGGTTTGGCAGATTTATCCGATAAAAAAGTGAACATAACATAATCTTTCTCTCTTGGAATGCTGTCGCGGTCAATATTCAAAAAGTAATCTAATACCTGTCGGTTTCCGTTGCTGTTTTCATAAAAGAATTGTATCCTGTTGTCACCCATACAACCTTCATTTTTTGGAAATTGCGATTTAAGGTATCCAGAAGGTGGAATATGGTAAAGTCTTGCATCACCTTCAAACTGTTTCTCCTGTCCATCCTGCTGGTCAAAAAATACAATGACCTTACCTCGAAAACCTTCCGGCATCAGGTATATTTCTCGTTCACAGTCAACTGACTCCTTGCAACCAGCAAAAAATATCATACCAATTACAAAACCGATTATAAGTTTCATATGATTTTGTATTTCTTAAGAAATAAAAGAATAAAAAGCAACTCCCTAAAAGGAAGTGCTTTTTATTACACTTGTATTTTGTAAATGACTAATTATCAACGCATGTACAAGTATTACCATAAACTGCAGCAGCATTTGCGCATGCATTTTCATAGTCATTAATATCGCTACTGTTACCACATAACTCAGGGTATGTATAAGTAAGTACATCAGTACCACCCTGAGTTTGATAAGTGTATGAACAGGTTGTACACTTATTGCAGGATTGGATGGAAAATGCTCCCACAAACAAAAAAGCAATTGTTAATAAAGTTAGAATTTTTTTCATGTGAATTAAATTTAATTGTTGTTTAAATAATTTGAATTAATGTTTATTATTTGATAAAGTATTTGATGCTGTATTTGAAATTTATTTTACTGGGGTGGGTATTTTGATAAGATTTGTTGGATACTGTAATTAATCGCTTGTTCTCTCTTGTCAGGGCTCAGGTTTTCATCGAGTGTTTTTGTGCCAATGCCCTGCCAAACCAACTTCTGTGTTTTCATGTTCACAAAGCTGATAAATAATGATCCGTTCGTGTATTGATTATAGTCTACCTGGGTTGTAGTAAATCCACCACCCCAACCATAACGATAAGGGCCGTAGCCAGCACCGGTTGTCGTTGCCGTAGCTTCTATTTCCTGTTGTGTTTTGATAAACAAATCAACGGCAATGTCAGGATTATCAGACTCAGTAAACCCTTTGGTCTTCATTTCGTCCTGAACAGCTTTAATTACTCTGTCGCGGTTCAACTCACTAACAGGTAACTCCAGTGATTCTTTTGTAAGAGCATAGGTTTTAAATTGTGAAAAGTCAGTCTGTTTGTCGTAATCATATGTTACCTGGACACTCGAGCATGAGGTAATAAGTGCGAGGGATAAAAAAGTGATTAAATTCTTCATGGCTTCATGATTTAATTAGATATTCTTAAAAACATTGTTGCAATCTTCCATAGCAGGATAATCTTAAATTTTTATTCTTACGTGAACATGTAGTAAATTAGCATTAATTGTATCACATTACCTTGCTCACATAATCCTTATTCTTGGAATTGATCACAGCTTTCTTTGCCGGCAGGTTAAGCACGGTTGTTGAAGCATGGCTGATACCTGATTTGAATTTGCTATAATTAATTTTACCACTGATAGGATCTTTTCCCATTAAACTCGAAAACTCCTTATACATAAATAATTTGGTAGCAGATTCCACCTTTACAGTTAGTTTGTCACCCTTCACGAGAACATCAGAAGATGTAGCTTCAATAACCCCATCCTTTTCTGTAATTACAGCTTTATCAAAGAAATCAAGAAGTTGACCTTTGCTCATAAAATCGTACTGTGTATAAAGGTCGATGGCATTTTGTATATAATCAAGGTTGCCCTGTGCTGTACTTGCCTGAACTTTTCCACGGATACCCCTTTTCTTTTTTACATCGGTATCGGAAGAGATATTTGTTACAGAAACCTTTCCGTCATCTTCAATGCTGAGCTCGTTTAATGCGGTTGCCTTTTGTGCGCCATCCACGGTTACTATTGACTCCATTTTCCAAATGAAGGCCTTCAATTGTCCCGTATTTGCAGCATCGGCCTTGCTGATATCAAGAGATAATTGGTCGGTATCAATCTGTGCGATTGATACGAGTCCTAATCCAATTAGGATTAACAGTGTTAAAGATATTCTTTTCATATTTTTTATTTAATTCTATGTATTGAAAGATCAATTTAATACAAATTTATATTGAAAATTCGTAATTTTACTCGCATTATTCAGAAAATACCTATCATTGAGTATATGAATCTTAATAACAAAAAATACAGTAGATGGAACTCATGTTAATACATTACTCATTGTTGAGTATTTATTGAATTTAAAATCTTTTTAATAATTATTGAAGCTTCCAAAAATTATATTTGTTGTAGTTTAAGTAAATAATTAAAACCATTAAGACGTGAAAAAAGCAATTATCCTGATCTTTGTTATTGTCTGTTTTGCCGGGCAGATCATATCGCAGAACGATGATGGAACAGTGAATCTGCCAGACAGCATCCAGTACGACAGGATCATTATTAAAGGGGTTTCCATCTCCGGCAATAAACTGACAAAGGATTATGTAATTATCAGAGAGTTGGATTTTAAAATAGGGGATACGCTTAGCACCAGTTCAGATAAAAGAGAATTTGTTTCCAAACTAAAAAGAAGAGCCCTTAAAGATTCGAGTGAACTTGCACTTCGTATGCATTACAGCAGGGAGAATATTATTAACACAAAACTTTTCCTAAAAGTTAGTTTAGGAATCAAACAAATTGACAGTAATAGCTACAATCTCCTGATCACCGTTTCAGAACGCCACTATTGGTGGCTATTCCCGGTCGTGAAACTTAATGCTCCCAACATCAACGAATGGTTGAGAGACATTGACCTTTCCGACATTAGTATGGGTTTATTTTTCAGCCACAACAATTTGTTCGGAACCGGCGACCAGACATCGCTGGCTGCTTATGCCGGCAAATCGTATGCTGCAGCATTCGGATACCGTATACCCTGGATCGGAAAAGGAAAGAAGACCGGTTTAACATTTGGCGCCGCTTATCAGAATCTTTATACGGTGGAGTATGCCTCGCTGGAGAACAAACGGCAAATGTTGTATGACAATAACTCTTTCCAGTTTGCAAAGTTCACGGCACAATTCACTTATCGCCCCGGGTTGTATAATTATGCGACCCTTAAATTCACAGGTGAGTGGGTAAAAATTTCAGACTCACTTTACACGCTCAATCCGGACTTTCTCGCCAAGGAAGAAAAAACAAATACGTCTTTTTCGCTTTATGCAGATTATTCTTACGATTCAAGGAACAGCCAATCGTACCCGCTTTTCGGTAACTATCTGAAAGTTTTTATCAATAAAGTTGGTATGGGTCTGTACAAAAGAGATGTTGACTACTTCTTTTACGGAATTGATTTTCATTTTTATCAGAAATTAGGAAAAAGATTATACGTTGCCGAAATGGTAAAACTGGAAAATTCATCCGGTGACGATCAACCATATTATTACCAGGTGAACATGACAGGAAAAAAAGACTTCATTCGGGGTTATGATCTTTATACGTTGAAAGGCGACCAGATGTACTATTCCCGTAATAACCTGAAATATGTACTTGTCAAACCAAATATACGTAAGGTTAAGAAAGAGGTAAAAGGTAGTAAATTCAAAGCATTACAATATGCTTTTTACTTAAATTTATTTGCTGATGCCGGTTATGTTACAAATAAGTCTACAGAGAACAATCCTTACAACAATAAGATGTTATTCAGTTGGGGACTTGGAATCGACTTCGTGACCTATTATGATATGGTATTGCGTTTTGAATATGCCTTTAATTCCATTGGAACAAATGGATTCTTTATTGCATTTGGTATGCCCATTTAACATATAGAATATTGTACAAACATATCATTTGATTTCGTCTTTTTATATCTTGATATTGTTTAATATTTATTTTGTTTGATTAATTATAACTGCAATTCAGGTTATTCAAACCCTGTTTCCATGTTTGTAATTACTGATCTTTTTGCATTTAGCCATATTTTATCAATGCGTAAAATCAGAATAAAATTTTTATAGCTTTGCTGTTGATAAAAACCATTTGAATTAAACAAATTTTATTGCTATGAAAAAATTATCAATTCTTTTAATTGGTCTGATGTTTGCGTTGAACATTCAGGCACAACATGTGTTTAATAAAGGTAGTTTATTATTTAATGGAGGCATAGGCATTCCTTACAACTTTGGGTTCATTCCAAGTATTAACTTTAGTGGTGAATATGGTGTTATACCAACAGGTGATGTTGGTCTTGTGTCATTTGGAGGTTTGTTTGAAATGCAGTTTGCTAATTACAATGCCTGGCATGGATATTCCAGCACCTTTAAACCAATTATTTTTCTAGGTCCGCGTGCAGCATGGCACCTTCATGTTTTCAACAGCGACAAATGGGATGTTTACGGGGGAGCCGGTTTCGGCATAAAATTCAGGCCACAACCTTATGATGGCTATTACGGCTCTACCGTTTCGGGTTATGGTGAAGGATTCGTCGGGGGAAGAATGATGTTCAGCGAAAAACTTGGCTTATATGCTGAAGCAGGAGGAGGAGCTGGTGCGTTCATCAGGTTTGGAGTAACCTTCGGATTTTAATTGTTTAATATTTTGCAGACTCTAATAAAAAAGCGGCTTGCGCCGCTTTTTTTTATTCTGTGCTCTGTTCAAACTCCCTGATCAGTTCTTCAGGTGTCTTTCCCAGATTCTTCAACGAGATTTCCGCATCATCGGCAAAATCACTGTCCGGATATCTGGCAAGAAATTCTTCGTAATACTTTTTAGCCTTTTCCAGATCATGCAATTGATCTTCGTAAACAAATGCTTTTAAAAACATGACAGAAGGCACTTTCTCATAGTCAGGATAATCGGTCATTATTTTATTGAATAAGGCTATTGTTCGTACCGGTCGCTGTATATTCATCGAAATATCAGCAGCACGGAACAAATAAACCGGAGCCAGCGAATCCTGCGGATTTTCTTTAGCGAACTTTTTATACAAATCAATCAGTTTTGCAGCGTCAGCACGCTTTATCTGGGCCCCATTGTTGTCAAATAAATTGTTTTCCATAGACACGATGGAATCCTGTACTGTCATTTCCGATTGACCTCTTTCATTTGGCCCTGAGCAGGATGCGCCTAAAACAAGCAGGCCAATTAATAACAAATAACACCTCTTCATAAGTCTTCTTTTTTAAATTATTTTTTTCCTTTTTTTCTGGGCAGGATTATTTTGTAGCCCGGATCAATTTTACCGTTTGAAATATCACTCAATTTTCTTTTTAACAATATTTTCCTGATGTTGGGTAATCTCTCAATGAAAAGAATCCCGTCCGTATGGTCATATTCATGCTGGATGATGCGTGCTGTTACTCCGCTAAACATTTCATCCTCATGGAATGTAAAATCTTCATCATAGTAATTCAGATAAACGGTTTCCGGCCGCTTCACGTATTCTCTTATTTCAGGCACACTGAGGCAGCCTTCTTCCATATCCACTACCTCACCTTCCGTATCAATTATTTCAGCATTAATAAAGGCCTTTCTAAAATCTTTTGCTTCAGGATATTCTTCTCCATATGGTGTTGCGTCAACAATAAACAACCTGATAGCTCTGTTGATCTGTTGGGCTGCCAATCCCACACCATTCGAATAATGCATTGTCTCGTACATATCTTCGATCAACTTATCCAGATCAAGATAGTTTTTGTCAATTTGCTCGCCTTTCTTTTTCAATATCGGGTGTCCGTATACAGCTATTGGTAATATCATACAGTAAATCGTTTATTTTTAGCGCTCAGATACGATTGCAACAACAAAGTGGCACTGATCTTATCCACCAACGCTTTATCTTGTCTTTTTTTCTTTTTTAGTCCTCCTTCAATCATAGCTTCGCCTGCTATTTTTGATGTAAACCGCTCATCGAAGCGGTCTATTCGTATATCAGGGAATTTCTTTTGAAGCTTTTTCACAAAAGGATCGATAAACCTGCTGGCATCAGATGGTCTGTTCCTCATATCCTTTGGCTCACCCACAACAATCGTCTCCACTTCATTTTCCCGCAAATAGTCTTCCAGATACTGCCATATGTCAATGGCCCGCACCGTTGTAATCCCATGAGCGATCATTTTCAGTGTGTCTGTAGCTGCAATGCCAACACGCTTTTGTCCGTAATCTATTGCTACAATTCTTCCCATAAATATGAACATGCAAAAATAGTGTTTTTTAGTATGTTGTTTTTTGATAATTTTATCATTTTAAGAAAATCGCCATGCAAACATTGAAATTACTCGTTAATGAAGCCTGGGATAACAGGTCATTATTAAAGAATAAGGAATACATACGAGCCGTTGAGGAGACACTGGAATTGCTTGATAAGGGCAAACTAAGGGTTGCTGAAAGACGCGGAGAGGTATGGAATGTTAATGATTGGGTAAAGAAGGCTGTTATCCTATATTTTCCTGTCCGCGATATGGAAACAACGAAAATTGACATTTTTGAGTTTCACGATAAAATACCGCTGAAAAGAAACTACAAAGAACAGGGCGTTCGTGTTGTTCCACATGCAGTGGCCCGTTACGGTGCGTATATTGCCCCGAATGTTATTCTCATGCCATCGTATGTGAATATTGGTGCCTATGTAGATACGGGCACAATGGTCGATACATGGGCAACGGTGGGGTCGTGTGCGCAAATAGGCAAAAATGTACATCTGAGCGGTGGCGTAGGTATCGGTGGGGTACTGGAACCGGTTCAGGCCGCCCCGGTGATCATCGAAGATGATTGCTTCATCGGCTCAAGAAGTATTGTTGTTGAAGGCGTTCATATTGGCAAGGAGGCCGTGTTGGGTGCCAATGTTGTCATCACACAATCAACAAAGATCATTGATGTGAGCCAGGAGAAAGCAATTGAACTTGTGGGCTATGTTCCACCGCGTTCCGTGGTCATCCCCGGTAGTTATGAAAAACAATTTCCAGCAGGAACATTCAATGTCTCTTGCGCACTTATTATCGGCAAAAGAAAAGAGTCGACTGATAAAAAGACTTCATTGAATGAAGCTTTACGAAATTTTCATGTTTCCGCTTGATCTCTGTTTGGATATTAAAACCCGAATTAATTGCTTAATTTTACCCGGTAACGATGGCTAAATATCATATATACGCTATATCTGACAGTACAGGTCGCACGGTTGATCTGGCTGTAAAGGTTGCGCTGGCTCAATTCAGTAACAGGGACACGGATGTACATTTAAAAACGGAAATATCATCCATTGAAGAAATTGATCAGGTTGTTCTGAAGGCTGCCAAAACAAATGGATTGATCATTCACTCGTTTGTAAAACATGAGTTAAGCGATTACATATGGTACGAAGGACGCTTGCACAATGTTGAAGTCATTAACCTGCTGGGGCCTGTTTTAAACCGCTTTGCCAATTTTTTACATGCTACACCTATCGAAGAACCCGGGTTATTCACCCGGTTGAATAAAAGTTACTTCCGACGCATAGAAACAACGGAATTTGCCATAAAGCATGATGACGGTGCCAACGCACACGACCTGGAGGATACCGAAATTGTTTTACTAGGCGTGTCACGAACATTTAAGACACCATTAAGTATCTACCTGGCATATAAGGGGTGGCTTGTAGCGAACATTCCCATAGTTATGGGCATACCGCTACCTGAGTCCGTATACAATCTGCCACCGGAACGGGTATTCTGTCTTACGACCAATGCCAGTACATTGTCGCGGCTAAGGAATGTGCGGCATGAGTACCTGAGAGGAATGGCACACGGGTATTCGACCCTTGATAATGTTAAAAAGGAACTTCAATACGCGCATATGTTGTTTAACGGGCATCCTGAATGGAACCTGGTTAAGGTGACGGCAAAACCTATTGAAGAGATTGCCAGCAACATTATCAGGATCTATAGAAAAAAACAAAAAGAATCGCTTAAATCATAGTACTTTGATTAACAGAACGACACCTTTTCTTCGGTTTGTTTTTTATCTGGTGATGATGGCGCTTATTTTTTCACAAACCACTGCCACCAGCCAGACAATTCCCGGTGACGGATGGAACCTGTCTAAAAACAAAAAAGATATCTTGATTTACACACGCAGCATGGATAATTCCAAGCTGAAAATGTTTAAACTTTTTGCAGTTATAGACATAAGCATTGAACATATGGTTGATGTATTGCAGGATATTGAGAATTACCATAATTGGTCTGTAAATCTGAAGCATACTGAATTGCTCGAACAAATCAATGAAAATGATCAACTGATCTATACTGTATTAAAAATGCCCTGGCCTTTTGATAACAGGGATGTTATCAACAGGTCTTATACCTATTGGTCGGAAAGCAGGGATACGGCCACATTAGTTATCAGTTGCCTTCCTGATTATCTTCCTGAAGAAGAGGGGATCGTAAGAATGCCGCAAGCCGAAGGGGAGTGGCATCTCATCAAGTTGGACAAAAATAAAGTAAAAATTGAATATACATTCAGCGCTGACCCGGGCGGGTCTATTCCTGAATGGGTTGTAAATTTATTCATTGTTGACGGTCCTTATAAAACAATAAATAATTTGAAAGATTATATGAAAACCCGATTTAAAGAAGAATAATATGCTGAAGACATCCATCATACAATTTAGACCGGAGTTTGCCAATGTAAAAGCAAATACACTAAAAGTAAACGGACTTCTTGCTGCTGTAAAACACAGTGATTTAGTTGTGCTTCCCGAGCTAGCCAATACGGGGTATAATTTTATTAGCAGAGAACAAGCACGTTCTCTTGCTGAACCTCCTGAGAACAGTGCCTATGTCGAAATGCTTGTTCATAGTGCTCAAAAAAACAAACAACTCATTGTTAGTGGTTATCATGAATTGGAAGGGGACAAACTTTATAATTCCTCTTTGCTCATATCGGAAGATGGTCTGGCAGGAAAGTACCGGAAAGTACATTTGTTTATGAACGAAAAAACAATTTTCGAACCCGGGAATCTCGGTTTTCCAGTTTTCCAGGTAAAGGGCATCAAACTGGGTATGCTCATTTGTTTTGATTACCTGTTTGTCGAGGCTTGGCGTATTATGGGCTTAAAAGGTGCCGAAATAATAGCTCATCCTTCTAACCTCATCACACAAAATGCTACGAAAGCCATACCGGCACAAGCGATGATTAACAGGTTTTTTATTGTTACGGCCAACAGAACGGGTACGGAGCGTTCTATAACTTTTAACGGCAGGTCATTTGCCGTTGATCCTAAAGGTGATTATATAGCACGTATCCCCGATGATAAAGAAACCATAAGCACGTTTGATATCAATCCAGAAACCGCGCACGATAAATTAATTACACCGCTCAATCATGTTTTTGATGATCGGTTTCCTGGTTTATACAAAGAAATTCTGGAAAAAGATCTTACTTAGTCCGGTAACTTTTCTTCCACTTGAGGGTATAGCCAACGTTAAACTCAATAAAATCTGCTTTTGAAAAGTTGTATGCCCTGACATTCACACCGGCAACAATATTTCCCGGAAAGTAGTACCTGATCCCTACGCGTTGATATGTCGTAGGAACATCCTGACTTTCTGTTTCGGGCAGGTAAATATAAAAACCCGGTTGTGCCAAAATTGAGATATGATTTATGACCAACTCGAAAGAAGGAAAGATGCCGATTAAAAATTTATCCCCAAATGTTGCTGCTGCCTTTTCAGGCGTTCCGTTGATTAGAGTAGTATCTGCACCATATGCACCGTTGTAACTGAAATCCACACCTCCGCCAATCTTTATTTTATGAGAAACCTGTCTGTTAATACCTGTTGATAAGGTGTAAACTCCATAATTAAATGCTGTTGCTAAAGTATCATCACTAACGTCAACATACGAAAAAGCAACTTGTTTTATTGAAGGGGACAGTATGATCAACCATTCCCATTCTTTTAAATATGGTGGTTTCACCCGTGTTATGTACTCGGGTCTTTCGTTAAAAAGATAATTAATGCCAATCCGTGTCGATGCCAGATTAACACCAAGATTAGGAAGTTTTACAGAGCCGTTGGAAAAATGCGTAAAGTTCAACCCCAGGTATAAGTTGAAACGTTTCGAGAGTTCCACTACCGAGTTAATGCCAAAATCAAAGAAAACCGCTGCATAGGAACCTATCGGATAGTAATATCCGTTTTCGTGCAAATCATGGCTCTTCCAGTTAAATGAAATACCAAAGTCAACTTCATAATTTATGCGCCATTTTTTCCACCTTTTGAAGGGTGCATTTATATATGCATACACTGCCAGCGGCCGCCCCAACTCGTAATCTCCTGGAAAGTAGGCACTATAAGCGCCAAAGCCCCAAACCGGGTAGCCATAAAGTTGTTGCCATAATTTTCTTCCGTCAGTGTGTAAGCCATATTGCGCAGTAAAGGACTGAAAAAAGCCGTATGACTTATTCTGTGGGTTCTCGCCCTGCACAAAAGCATGTGTCTGGATTACTAAACCCGGCTGGTAATAAAAATGAATTGTTTTTGTGTATCTATACACGTCCGGTTTGATCGTGTCGTCCGCAAACAAATTATAGTTTATAAGGAACAGACAGAAAAGCAGAAGAGTTTTATACGTGCAGAATCTCAAAGTAAGAATGCAATTAATGTGTTTGTGCAAAATTAAAAAATTGAACGAACCTATAAGTAACTTAATAGAACATACAAACAGGATAAAATACAGTTTGTAAAATATATTAACTCCATAATCCTGACTATTTGTTCTTTTGTTATAATTTTGGCGCTCTTTACGTATACATATAACGAAATATAATGAAGAAGACGTTTCTTATTATTTTAATGGTATTAGGTGTATTCCAGCTGAGTAATGCTCAGGACAACCTGAACATCCAGGAGCTGAAACAGGCAGAGACAACTCAGAAAATAGCCACACTGCTGCATTTGATTAACAACTTTTATGTAGACACGCTGAATATGGCGGAAGTAACCGACAAAGCCATTATCTATACATTAAAGGAGCTGGATCCGCACTCGGCATACATTGCCGAAAAAGATGTGCAGAAGGCCAACGAACCGCTCGAAGGAAGTTTTGAAGGCATCGGTATCACATTTCAGCTTTTTAAAGATACCATTCTGGTTATTTCGCCCATACCGGGAGGCCCTTCTGACAAAGTAGGTATTATGGCAGGCGATAAGATCATCACGGTTGATGGTGAGGAGGCCTATGGGGAAGATATCAGCAACCAATGGGTTTTTGACCACCTGAGAGGTAAAAAAGGAACGGATGTAAAAGTAGGCGTCTACAGGAAGAATGTGGAAAACCTGCTTGATTTTATTATTGTTCGTGATAAAATTCCTATCAACAGTCTGGATGCAGCCTTTATGCTAGACAATAAAACCGGATACATCAAATTGAATCGTTTTGCCCGTAACTCGCTGCAAGAATTCAGGACAGCCGTAGCTGAACTCAGGGAAGAGGGGATGGAACAGCTTGTTTTTGACCTACGTGGAAATTCGGGAGGATATCTTGGAACGGCCATGTCAATCGGTGATGAATTTCTGAAAGAAGATGAACTTATTGTATACACCGAAGGCATCCACAGCCCAAGGCAAAACCTTAACTCGACAGGAGGCGGTAGCTTTGAAAAAGGAGAACTGGTCGTTCTGATCAATGAAGGGTCTGCCTCGGCAAGTGAAATTGTTTCGGGTGCCGTGCAGGACTGGGACCGCGGAATGATCATAGGAAGGCGCTCTTTCGGAAAAGGACTGGTGCAGAGACCGTTTAAATTACCTGACGGCTCCCTTGTACGCTTAACAGTAGCACGTTACTACACACCTTCCGGAAGATGTATCCAAAAGCCTTATGATGAAGGCACAGAAGAATATTACAAAGATTTTTATCACCGGTTTGAATCCGGTGAACTCATGCATCCCGACAGTATTCATTTTCCTGATTCACTTAAGTATAAAACCACGGGCGGAAGAACGGTATATGGTGGAGGCGGTATCATGCCTGATATTTTTGTTGCTTTCGATTCAACCCGGTACAACCAGGTTTATTCATCGCTGATCAGAAAAGGGGTGTTTAACACTTATGTTAATGAATACCTGGATAAGAACAGAAAGAAACTGATGAAAAAATATGCGGCATTCGGTCAATTTAACGAAAGCTATCAAATTAGTGATGAGGATTTTGATGCATTTATCACCCAGGCCGAAGAGAAAGAAGTGTTGACAGAAGACAATATAAATGAACTCAACGAAGATTTTATTCGATTGCAGTTAAAAGCACTCATAGCACGTAACTTATACGATACCGAAGCCTATTTTGAGGTATTGTCAACAGTTGATCATGAAATTGGCAAAGCACTTAAAACACTTAATGATCCGGCTGTTTACAATAGTTACGGATTTAAAGATTAAGCATAATTATGCCCTGATGATGGTAAACTTCCCATTTTCTTCCAGTTTGATGATAGTGGAAGGTTTTACTGTTCTTATCCTGTTTCTGAAACTTTCGACAGTATAATCCACACTTTTTATAATTTCCTCTGGTATCTGATCAAAAAAGGCAGGGGAGGGCTGGCCTGATACATTTGCGGAAGTGCTGACCAGAGGCTTGTCGAACATTTTAATTAAGGCCCCGCTAAACCGGCCCTTTACAATTCTAATAGCAATACTGCCATCCGGAGCAATCAGGTTTTTTGCCAGATTAATGGCATTGGGATAAACGATGGTTAAAGGGGAAACTGAGTTTTTCATTAAATCGAATGCTATCGGAGGCACTTTTTTAACATACCTCTCAATCTTATCAACACTATCAAGCAATATGATCATGCTTTTAGTTTCGTTTCGCCCTTTTATTTTGAACACCTTTTGAACGGCTCTACTGTTTGTGGCATCACAACCAATGCCCCAAATAGTGTCGGTAGGGTATAGGATTACTTTTCCTTTCTTTAACAACTCAATCGATTTACTTATTTCAGCTTCAAGGCTCATAATTGTTCTAATAGTTGTTCGTTATCAATGGTATAGGCGCAGTCGAAATGATGTTCCGGGCATTTCTTCCTTCCATGGATTCCACATGGCCTGCAAGCCAGTTCCTTTTTTGTTTGCACAATGAATGATCTGTCAGACAGCGGCCCAAATCCAAATTCAGGAACAGTGGAACAAAAAACAGCGGTAACCGGGGCATTCACCGATGATGCCAGGTGCATGGGAGCCGAATCATTCACATAATTCATCTGTGCATCTTTCATTAGTGCAGCCGATTCCAGAAATGATAATTTCCCTGCCAGATTAAGGCAGTTGACTCGCCTGGATTGGTTTATAATCCTGTCACAAAGATTCCGTTCCTGCTCCGATCCTAACAAATACACATACATAGTTTCGTTAACCGAAGAGATAAACTCAACCCATTTATCCTCAGGAAATGTTTTAGTAAACCAGAGCGAGCCAGGTGACACGGTAATATAAGCATGCGTTTTGTATTGCGACATTTTGGCGTCATCATGCTTTGTCGGGTATAATTTTACCGGGAATGTTTTGCCATCCGTCAGATTTTCGATGAGCCGAAGATTTCTGTCCACTTCATGCATGCCACCTTTCTCGTTAAGCACATGTTTCACCTTATGGGAATAAAAAACTGAAAAAGGATTCTTTCTGAACCCGATTTTACTCTTTGCCCCTGATAAAACTGTTATCAGTCCGGAAGAAGCAAACCGCTGAATGTTGATCACTGAATCATAATGCTGCTCCCTTACAAACTGAATAATTTCTTTCAGATTGCCGTATTTCTTTTCTTTCTTATCCCAGGCAATTAAATTACTAATGTATGGATGATTCCGTAATAACGGCTGGTAGCCATCCTTAAGCAGGAAGTCGATTCTCGCCCCCGGAAAGTAGTGATGCAGCTTCTCTATTAGCGGTGTGGCAAGGATCACATCGCCTAATGAGGCTGTTTGTATGATGAGGAATCGTCTCAATTAATTTATTTTGTACAAAGTTAGGGAAATATAAAGCTTTTTAAACCATACAAGGGAAGGATTTAAAGTTTACTACGTTCATCTTTTTTACAACTTATTAATTACCTTGCTCAAACTTGTTATTTAAAATTATTTTTAATTATCACCATGAATTTATCATAATAGGTAAGTTCGTATTTTTACAAGCAACTTTAATAATTTCTGACATGGTAAATTTAGAAACATCGTATATGGGGCTGACATTAAAGAACCCTTTGATTGTTGGCAGTTCAGGTTTAACAAATTCAGTTGAAAACATCATTGAGATTGCCCGAAACGGTGCTGGTGCCGTGGTGTTAAAATCATTGTTTGAGGAACAGATCAAACATGCCGCTTCGAATACGATCATGCAAAATGAGTTAGGCAATGCTTACCCGGAAGCAGAGGACTATATCCGCAATTATACACGTGAAAATGATGTTGACAATTACCTGAAACTGATAGAGAGCAGTAAGAAAGAGGTAGATATCCCTATTCTTGCCTCCATTAACTGCCTAACAAATACCGAGTGGATGGCTTTTGCCCGGCAAATTGAAGAGGCCGGGGCTGATGGTCTGGAACTTAATATATTTGTCATGCCTTCTGACCCCGACATTGAAGGGAAAGAGAATGAGGCCGTTTATTTTGATATTGCCCGAAAAATTGTTGAAGAGGTGAAAATACCGGTATCCCTGAAGATCAGTTATTATTTCTCTTCACTTGCCAACACGGTAATGAAATTATCATGGACCGGCGTTAAGGGCATTGTTCTCTTCAACAGGTTCTTCAGTCCCGATATTGATGTTGAAAATCTGGAAGTTAAGGCCTCACATGTTTTTAGCACACCTTCCGACATTGCGATATCGTTAAGATGGATCGCTATGCTTTCGCACCATGTTAACTGTGACCTGGCGGCCTCTACCGGTGTACACGATGGTAACGGACTGATCAAGGAACTACTGGCAGGAGCCAAAGCGGTTCAGATTGCTTCTGTACTTTACAAAAAAGGCTTTGGCGAGATAGAACATATGCTAAATACGCTTGAAAACTGGATGGAACGCAAAAACTATAGCAAGTTGAATGATTTTATAGGTAAGATGAGTATTGCTGAGGCTAAGAATCCGGCTTCGTATGAAAGAGTACAATTTATGAAGCATTTCTCAGGTATCGAATAAAGTTACTTCGATTTCTTAAATTATTCATATCTTAGTCGCTTCTACCATTTCAATCAACCATATGCCACGAAAAGCTTTAAAGTTTGTTTTTCTTTCTTTGTTTTTTATGTGCATGCAAAATCCAAAGGCTCAAATAATGAATTATTATTGGAGCTCTAATTTCAACTCAGCCTCTGCGCTACTAGGAGGTGCTGTGGTAGCCGGTGAAGGAGAAAATACGGCTATTTATTATAACCCGGCTACAATAAGCGAAATGGAAAAGGGGAATAGTTTTTCATTTACTTCGAGTTTGTTCACCTATAATGCACACCATTATAAAAATATGTTAGGCGATGGTATTACCATGTATGAAGATTACCTGGTAGCGCAGCCACCTTTTATTTCGTACGCAAACAAGTCTAAAAAAAATAATAAATTCAGCCTCGCTATTACCATATTAACAAAGGCAAAAGAAGATATGAGAATTTACTGGGCGGGGTCGCAGTACTATAACGTATTAACGAACTTGCCTGGAGATGATAAATACAATGCGTCTTTTAACTATCGCAACTACTACCTAGACTTTTGGGTGGGCGGAGCCGTTGCATACGAGCTTACGCCAAAGTTAAGCGTCGGAGCCTCTTTATTTGTTTCCATTGTTTCCCTTAAGTATGTCTATGGATATTCAACCAGTGCATACAGCGTGAACGACACACTTGACCCTGAAATCTACCCGCAGGCTTCACGTGTCGCATACAACGACTACAGAGACAACCTGAAGTTTACAGATTACCGGATCTTATTTAAGTTTGGCGTGCTATACACCACCGGATCATGGAGGTTTGGCCTGAACATCACAACACCTACAATTTATCTGTTCTCTGCAGGTAAGGATGCGCTCAGCAGTAAAATTATCACAAACATTTCTACTTCGCAAAACACCTCTCTGCCTGATTATGAGATTTTTGACAGCCAATATGGGAGCCAGTTGAAAACAAACTTTAAATTACCCCTTTCCGTTTCGGCAGGCTTCATCAAGGACTTTCATGATGGAAACAAAAGGTTGTATCTCACGGTCGAGTATTTTAATCGCATTCAACCATATAAACTGGTTACGTCTCAACCTGACGATAATATATCTAATCTTGAACCTGATGAAGAACTTCAAAATTACGATTGGCTTTCATATGCCCGGGGCACCAGAAACTTCATTAATTTTGCTATTGGCTATAGTTGCAAGCTAAAAAAGCGGCGGGAGTTTTTAAATTCATTCCGGACTGATTTTTCCAGTATCAGGAATGTAGACTTAGGTGAATACAGCAACTATAAAACATTGCATTCATTCAATTACAATGTCTTACACTACGCTGCCGGGCTGAAATTCAATATAAAAAAGAGCAACTTTATTGCCGGAGCTCAATTCTCCCTGGCCTATAATAACCATCTGAAACAAGTCACAAATTTTACCACACCGCTTGAAATTAACGAAGTAGACGACAGGGTACTGCAAGGGGTTTTAGATGAAAGTATGAGCGTCCTGTTCTGGGGTATAAGTGTGTACATTGGTGCCAATTTAAATTTTATTCAGAATTAATATTTATATTTGCCGACCTAAATATTTCTAATTTTAATTTAAAAAAATTTTCATGAAGAAACTTATTTTTAACTTGGCTTTGATAACGGTATTTATCGGAAGCAGTCTTTATTTTCAGGGTTGCTATCCGGATAATACACTTACTTACCAGGAAACCGATATTGCTTTGACAGGATATTACGATTCCGTTGATTTTCAGCTTATTCTGACTTATTATATGCCGGACACCGTTTTTCCATATTCCGATGATACAACTAATATTGTACCGGTGGAGAACCAGGATGTAATCCTGAACCAGATTGCAGTTAATATGCAAAATTACGGATACACAAGGGTATACCCGGGTGATATCACGCCGGAACCCGATGTTATGGTAAATGCTTCAGCCATTGTTACTACGACAGTGAGCGTTGGCTGGTGGTATCCATACTATCCCGGTTGGGGCTGGGGATGGTACTACTGGAAAAAATCACCTGAAGAGACAAATTATTATTATTACCCCGGATATTATCCGCCAGGTTGGGGTTGGGGCGGTGTGCCCTATTATAGTTCTTATACGACTGGAACACTAATGGTTGAAATGGCAAACCCGGAAGATTACCGGGTTAATGACGGAGACACTGTGGTACCTTTGTACTGGGCTGGTGGTTTAAATGGTGTTTTAAGTGGCAGCTCTGATGTATCACGCATTACCGGAGAGATTGACCAGCTTTTTACACAGTCTCCCTACCTTGATCATAATTAATAGTTCTTGCTCACTTAACTGAAGAAAAAATGAAAAATAATAAAATATTATTTACCATAGTTTTTATAATTGCATTCTCTTTTGCGTCTTTCTCTCAAGGAGGAGGTGCATGGAATTTTACTTACAACATGGGGATTCCTATGGGCGATACAAAAGATTTCGTTTCAAAATCCTCTTTCAGGGGAATGATGATAGAAGGGCGAGGCTTTGTTACGAACAATCTTGCTGTTGGTGGTGCAGTAGGCTGGCAGGTTTTTTATGAAAATAATGGCTGGGTCACCGAAAGTATTAGTGAAACAGCTGCTATTCATGGATATCAGCGGAAAGTAATAAACGCTGTCCCTTTATTAGTAACAGCTGATTATTACTTCTTTCCTGGCAACTTAATGCCCTACATTGGGCTTGGACTGGGAACTTATTACATCGAGTCGCGCAGCTACCTTGGTATTTATTACGTTCAGGAGAAAGCGTGGCATTTTGGTCTGGCACCCGAATTAGGGCTTAGCATCCCGTTTGGAAGCAGCAATGCTGCCTTTACAGCCAACGTTAAATACAATTGGGCGGCTAAAACCAAGGACACAAGTGGGCAATCATGGATAGGTGTCGGTGTTGGTTTTTCATATGTATTTTAACGATAAATACACCCGATAATTAGCGGGTGAAGCAACAACAAACAAAAACCGAAGATGTGAGAAAAAACTTACTGTCTTCGGTTTTTTTTTAAATTAGCACTTCAATAAAAAACAATTAACTATGAGGAAAAATTTATTTTTAAGTATGGTATTGAGCATATTTACTTTATTTGTTCTTGGCTTAAATGCACAGACACAATTTGATAATCCCGGCTTTGAAGACTGGGAAGAAATCGGGTTTGGCCCCGATATTATTGAACCGGTTAATTGGAGTTCCATTAAGTCAACCGATGATGCCAACATGAATAATCTGGCTCCTTTAGTTTGGGGGCGTAGTACTGACGCCCATACGGGAAACTACTCTTTATATCTTTATGCTTTAAGTATTTTTGGATTTGTTGCTCCGGGTACAATTACCAATGGTCGAGTTCATGCCGAATTGAATCCTGACTCAGGATACACATACACAGATCCCGAACACGAAGAATGGCATACACGCCTGATAGCAAAGCCCGACAGTATAACCGGCTGGTATAAGGCCAACCCAATGCCGGATGATTTTGCCAAAGTAAAATTGGTGATCCACAGAGGTTTTGTTGCGGTTTCGGAAAGTGAAGATACTACCGGATTTATAGGTTCAGCCAATTTATTTTTATCTGGAGAAGTAGTTAACTATTGGACCAGGTTTTCTGCACCAATCAACTATTACCTGGACGAAGACCCTGAATTTGCTTTGATTACCATATCTTGTAGTAAAGGTGTTGATGCGATAGAAGGTTCTGAACTCTGGATAGACGACCTGGAGTTAATATACAACAATGGAACGGGCATTGTTGAAGAGAATCCGGAGAATCTGAATTTGTTTACTTCCGGCAATCAACTCCATGTTTTTGTCCGAAACGGTAATAAAAAAAGTTACACATTACGCATTTATGATGTCAATGGTAAATTGCACTTACAAAATCCCGGTTTGACAGACCAAAAGAATACGCACAGCTATCAGCTTCCTTCAGGCATTTACATTGTCAGCGTCAGCTATGAAGGAAAAGTTTTGACAAAAAAAATCGTTTTATAGTTGTTTCATTTTTATTGCACAGAAAGCTCGGTTAAATTTGATTAGCATAAACCTGATGCGAACCATATATTATTCATTTGTTCTCATTCTATTTGTTTTAGGTGGAGTCGGGCAAACACTTGCCCAGGAAAATGGTGTGCTGAGTGGACGAATTACTGACAAAGAAAACGGAGAACCGTTGGTAGGCGCTAATATTTACACAAAAAAGAATCTTTCTATTGGTACTGTGTGTGATTTTAACGGTTATTACTCTATTTCGTTACCTCCGGGCGAATACAATTTCACGATATCTTTTACAGGCATGAAAACGAAAAACGTTGCAGTACAGATAAAAAGCGGTGAAATCACACCACTTAATGTCAAAATGGAATCGTTCAGTGTTCAGTTTGATGAAGTGGTTGTTCGCGCAGGCCGTTTTGAAAGAAAGTTGGAAGAACAAACGGCTTCCATTGAAGTGATGAAACCCCGATTGATCGAAGCGCGAAACACGAGAGACGTTTCAACTATTTTAAATCTTACACCGGGTGTAACCATTTTAAATGAAGAACCCCAGATCAGGGGAGGGAGTGGTTTTACCTTTGGTGTTGGTTCAAAAGTTGGTGTGTTCATCGATAATATGCCCATCATTACGGGCGATGCCGGAAAACCCGACTGGTCACTCATACCTATTGAGAACATCAAACAGATCGAGGTCGTTAAAGGTGCATCTTCTGTTCTTTCCGGGTCATCTGCCCTCAGCGGAGCTATTTATATTCGCACCAATTATCCGGGTATACAGCCAAAAACCAAAGTGCAGGCATATACGGGTATGTATACACCTCCGAGAGCGCCTGCTACAAGATGGTGGAACGGCGTGAATTATTTGGGTGGTGTTAGTTTTCTGCATACGCGACAACTTGGCGATGGTCATACAGATTTTGTTATTGGCGGTATTGTGATGACCGACAGAAGCTATCTAGGAGCTCCCAAGGCAAACTCTTATGTTACAGACACATCTAATGTGTCGGATAACGATATGAAAAACCGAAAAGCCAGGCTTAATTTCAATATTCGTCGAAGGTCTAAGAAAACCGAAGGCTTAAATTATGGCCTGAATGGCAATATTATGTACAAAAAGAGCAGCACGGTATTTGCCTGGCTTGACGATACTACTAACTTCTACAGGGGGTATCCGGGAGCAGTTATGATCGCCGATAACCTGACTATGTATTTTGACCCTTTTATCAACTATTACAGTCCGATGGGTTTAAAACATCAGTTTACAAACCGAATATTATACAGGGATACAAAAGCTAACAACGATCAAAGCAGTACAGCTTTAATGATCTACAATCAATACCAGTTCAGTAAACGATTTGTAAATGTTGGAGGGCTGGAGTTTATTGGTGGAATAACCAGTCAATATACAAAATCGCGGGCAAATATGTATGAAGCTTCCGGTTCACCCGACAATAAAATCTGGAATGCTTCGCTGTTTATGGAGTTTGAGCGCAAATTCGGCAACTCTCTGGTCATTTCCTTAGGTATGAGGATAGAGCATTTTCGGCTCAACGATTCTATACGGGAAACAAAACCTGTTTTCAGAATGGGGACTTCCATAAAACTGGGACAGGAAACCTATATGCGTGCCTCATTAGGGCAGGGCTATCGTTTCCCTACTATTACTGAAAGATACATTAGAACTTCTGTAGGAAGTTTTGGGGTCTTTAACAATCCCGACCTGGTTTCCGAAACCAGCTGGAATGGAGAAATCGGTATAAAGCAGGGATTTAAATTCAGCAAATTCTATGGTTTCCTTGATATTGCAGGATTCTACCAGCAGTATAATAATACCATAGAATATCTATTTGGCTTCTGGGACTACACATTTGCTGCTGCCGGATTCAAGTTCGTTAACACAGGCAAATCGCAAGTAACAGGGGTAGATATTTCTCTTACGGGTCAGGCAAAGTTCAGGAAGTATTACAATATTAATGTTTTATTTGGCTATACATATGTTGTTCCTGTTTCGCTTGAACCGGATCTCGTATTCGCAGTTGATGACAGAGGTGTTGAATACAGCTATAATTCAACCAGTGTTGACCCATCGAAAAAGATACTGAAATATCGCTTCCTGCACACAGTAAAATTTGATTTCGAAATAAGCTATAAATCTATTTCTTTCGGAACAAGCCTGAAATATTTTAGCAAAATAGAAAACCTTGACCAGGCCATCTTTGATTTTGAAGACGCAACTCTCGCTTCGGGAGGCACATTGCAGCCTATTTTATACCGAAATTACTTTTATAATCATAATACAGGAAATGCTATCTTTGATATGCGGTTAAGTTATAAGTTCAGGATGCACCACAAATTAGCCCTGATCGGCAACAATATTTTTAACAGGTGGTACTCATTACGCCCGCTTAAAGCCGAACCCATGCGTAACATTACATTGCAATATACGCTAACCCTTTAAAATAAGTACTATGAAAAACCGTCTGTTAATTATCATTATAGGGGTTCTTCTGTTCTCAGGACATACCTTACAAGCTCAAAAAGGATATGACTTCCCCGACTCGGTAAAATATAAAAAGAATGTGATCAGATGGAACCTTACGCCATTTTTATTATGGGATTCAAAAAACATCAACATCGGTTATGAACGTGTATTAAGACCCTATCGGTCTTTTTCGGTGAATGCAGGCTATTTTGTTTTACCGTCTTTAGTAAGTGGTATATATGACAGCCTTAACATCCAGCGTACGGGTAACAAATGGGGGATAACAGTATCGGGCGATTACAGGTTTTATTTTAAAAAAAGGAACAAAAAAATGGCCCCAGACGGACTTTACTGGGGCATCTATGGCTCGTATCATTATTATGAATTTGAGAATACGATAAATGTAATTAATAGCTCGGTTGTGCAAGGCGACCTAACACTTGGCGCCAGTTTAAATATGATGAGTGCTGGCGTGGAGTTGGGCTATCAGTTTATTATAAAAGAGAGGCTTTCCATCGACCTCGTCTTTATAGGCCCGTCTCTTACAGCGTACACAAAGAAATTCACTCTTTCGGGTACACTGGATGTAGATGAAGAAAACGAGTATATACAGGCACTTTATGATATTTTATCAGGCGCCTTTCCGGGTTTGGATAATCTGGTACAAACCGGTAAGCTGAGCACAAACAGCGCAAACTTAAGTATGGGCTTAGGTATGAGGTACCTCATACAGATCGGGTATCGATTCTAATCCACATCGTTCTGCCAATAAAGAGATTATAAATATTATGGATACTTCTCTGTTCCATTCATGAACACACCCGCTTTATACATAGCTTTACCTGTGCTGGGGGAGTTTGCAAGCCTGGCACATCTTTTCACTGATCTTAAAAACCAGTCCTACAAAATTTTTTACGTTTTCGTCTGTATCAACCAATATGAGTCGTGGTGGGATAAACCCGACAAAAAGCATTATTGTGAGGATAATGAAAAGTCGCTGGCATATTTAAGATCAATAAGGAAGAACAATCTGTTCATTATAGACCGGAGCTCCAGAGGAAAAGGCTGGCCTGACAAGAAAGGTGGAGTAGGGTGGGCGCGGAAAATCCTCATGGACCGGATTGCTGCAGCATCAGATGAAGGAATAATAATCAGTATGGATGCCGACACCCATTATCCGGAAAATTATCTTCAGGAGATCGTAACGTATTTTAAAAATAACCCCGATAAAACAGGGCTTTCTGTGCCTTATTATCATCGGTTGGATAACAAGGGAACGGACAGGCAAATCTTGCGTTATGAAATTTATATGCGCTATTATGCGTTGAATATGCTGCGCATCGAAAACCCATACAATTTTACGGCACTTGGTTCGGCAATAGCCCTTCCTTTATGGGCCTATCGTAAAATAGGAGGGATGACACCTGTAAAAAGCGGTGAAGATTTCTACCTGCTACAAAAGCTTGTTAAAAACGGAAGAATAGGACAATGGGCTGATACAACTGCCTTCCCTTCAGCGCGGCTTTCCGACAGGGTTTTGTTTGGCACAGGGCCGGCATTAATAAAAGGAATGCAGGGAAACTGGAGTTCATATCCTTTATATCCTGCTCATTTCTTCGATCTCGTTAAACAAACCTACGACCTGTTTCCGAAACTGTATGAAAAAGAAATAGAAACACCCATGACTCCTTTTTTAAAAAAACAGTTGCGTACAGAAGATCTGTGGGAGCCTTTGAGAAAGAATTACACAGACCGAACAAATTTTATGAAAGCATGCATCAGCAAAGTGGATGGGCTGAGAATACTGCAGTTTCTGAGATCTATGTATACTTCAAGCGGCTCTGCAGAAGACGAACAGATATTGAAGGAATATCTTCTTAATAATTTTAATCAGCAGTTGGATAACAAGATGAGGAGTATACTGGATCATCTTGATTTTAACCAATCACCTGTTCAGGAACTCGACCTGATCAGAGAGTTTGTTTATGATCAGGAAATGAAACTGAGAAAAAAGATGGAAATTTCGTAGCTATATCTTATATTTGAGCTTATTTATATGAATGACCTTATCACCATACTGGGCGTAACAGCCACCGGGAAGACAAAACTTGCTGTCGAATTAACGGGTATTCTTGACGGCGAAATCATAAGTGCTGACTCAAGACAGGTTTACAAAGGGATGGATATCGGATCGGGTAAGGACCTGGCGGAGTACACCTTCAACGGCAAACCCGTAGACTACCACCTGATAGATATTGTCGATCCGGGCTATGAATATAACGTTTACGAATTTAACCGGGATTTTTATAAAATATATAACGACATAATTGCCAGAGGCAAGATGCCCATCATGTGCGGTGGAAGCGGTTTGTATCTGGATTCCATTATCAGCGGGTATGAATTGAAGAAAGTACCTGTTAACAAATTTCTACGAAAAAATCTTGAAGAGTTCAACGATGAAGAACTGATCAGTAAGCTTAAATCATACGGCCCCTTGCACAATGTAACCGACATTCGCGACAGAGAGCGTTTGGTGAGGGCAATAGAGATTGCTGAGTTTGAGCGACAGAATTCAGAAGAAGAAGAGCGGGAACCTGTAAACTCTATTAATTTCGGTATAAAGTTCGACCGGGAAACAATACGTAACAGAATTACCGACCGCTTACACGAACGAATGGAGAATGGTTTGATCAAAGAAGTTGAAGGACTACTTGACGGCGGTCTGACTCCTGAGCAACTCATGTTTTACGGCCTTGAATACAAATACATTACGATGCACATAACGGGCGAGCTTGGTTTTGATGAAATGTTTGCCCAACTCAACATAGCCATTCACCAATATGCTAAAAAACAGATGACGTGGTACAGGCGCATGGAAAAAAAGGGGGTTAAAATTCATTGGATCGACGGTGATATTAATCTCGACCATAAAGTTACCGTAGTCATGGGAATACTCAGGAATTACCAGGGTTGATCTTTGTTAATCGTTCGACTTATTTTTTAGTAGCGGAACAAACCTGAACGCCCCAAATTGTTCTTTGGCGAGAGCACCATCTTCTTCTTTGGTAAGCCGTATCATCGTTTGCACATCCCCACCACCAAGTGGCAGTACGATAACTCCTCCTGTTTTTAACTGGTTTACAAGTTTCTCAGGTATCTCCGGGGCTGCCGCTGTTATTAAAATCCCATCGTATGGTGCAAAGGCAGGAACCCCTTTATAACCATCGCCATAAAAGAGTTTTATCTGACGGTAACCGATTTTAGGCAAGAATTCTCTTGTTTTCTCGTATAATTTTTTTTGTCTTTCAATCGAAAACACTTTCGCTCCCAGTTCAGCAAGAACACATGCCTGGTAGCCCGAGCCGGTTCCTACTTCCAGTATTTTCTGCCCTTTCTTCACCTCCAGAAGCTCTGTCTGAAAGGCAACGGTGTATGGCTGTGATATTGTTTGTCCTGACCCTATCGGGAAAGGTTTGTCTTCATAGGCAAATTCCAGGAAGGAAGAATCCAGAAAAAGATGCCTTGGAATTTTATTGACTGCATCCAGAATCCTCTGGTCGCTGACACCTTTACTCCTGACCTCATTTACAAGTCTTTTACGCATTCCCTTATGCCTGTAATTATCCACCATTTCCTATTAATTTTATCTTGTCTGAATCCTTCGGTAAACTCAATATTTTATGCGAAAATAATAATAAAGACAGCAAGAAAAAAATTACCTTTGGGCCAAATTTTTATTCATGTTAAATATTGGATTATTAGGGGCAGGCCATTTGGGTAAGATTCACCTGAAATGCATCACATCGGTCACCGATTTTGAACTCGTAGGATTTTATGATCCTGACCAGGAAAAGGTAAAAGAAGTACAGGAAACACATGGTGTCAGATCTTTTGACAGCGTCTCAGACCTGATTGACGCAAGCGATGTGGTGGACATTGTAACTCCAACAGTATCACATTATGAATGTGCCTCTGAAGCTATTAAAAAGTCGCGGCATGTATTCATTGAAAAACCTGTTGCCACCACACCCGAAGAAGCACGGCAACTGATCGAGCTTGCTTCGGAGGCAGATGTGAAGGTACAGGTAGGCCATGTGGAACGATTCAACCCGGCTTTTACGGCAGTACGTGATAAACTGAATAAGCCCATGTTTATCGAGGCGCACAGATTAGCACAATTTAATCCGCGCGGAACCGATGTTCCTGTTGTTCTGGATCTGATGATTCATGATATTGACATCATTCTGAGTGTTGTCAAGTCAAATATCAGAAAAATTCATGCCAGCGGCGTAAATGTGGTGAGCGACACGCCGGACATTGCCAATGCACGGCTTGAATTTGACAACGGTGCTGTTGCCAACCTCACCGCCAGCCGGATTTCGCTGAAGAACCTTAGAAAATCCAGGTTCTTCCAGAAAGATGCTTATATCTCCGTTGATTTTCTCGATAAAGTTTCCGAGATCGTTCGCATGGAAGAAATTGACAAAACGCCTGACGATCCTTTTGCCCTGGTGCTTGATCTGGGAAGTGGAAAAAAGAAACGTAGAATCAATTTTGAGAAACCTGACGTATTTGCCATAAATGCAATTGAAGAAGAATTGCAGAGCTTTAGCAGGGCGATAATTAACAACACGACACCTGCTGTAACAATTGATGACGGATACCAGGCTTTGCTTGTTGCCACGATGATCATGGAGCATATTCAATCACTAAACGATAACTTTTAACAAGATATTAACAATTGGCAATATGCAAAAAAAACTTTCGTTAACACAATAACAAATGAGGGGATTGCGTCTGAAAACTACTCTATATCAAGCAATAAATCTTTTTATCTTACTTGCAGCAGTATGGGTGCTCTCAAGCTGCTACAAGTTTGAGGGAGATCAGACTATTCCTTCCTACCTTAACATTGACAGTGTTTCTCTGAGAACTTATTATCCGGAGCAAGGAACCAATTCGCACGCCATCAAAGATGTTTGGGTGTATGTGAATGATGTTCTGCTTGGAGCTTACGAATTACCGGCTACTTTGCCTGCCTTGTGGAATGGAGAGCAGAAACTGGTGATCAAGCCGGGAATTAAGATAAACGGTATTTCCAGCACACGCGCTCCTTACCCTTTTTACAAACCGATAACTTATGATGATTTCCTGTTCATTCCTGACTCAGTTATCTCGATCTCTGCGCCAAATACAGAGTATTTTGCAAACCTGAATTTTATGTGGATGGAAGATTTTGAACATCCGGGACTAACGTTAACAGAGACTTCCGCCAGTGATACGATTATCGTCAGAACGCAGCCTGAGAATAACCCCGAAGCATTCCTTTCGGAAGAATCCAGGTACTCCGGAGTAATCCACCTTACGGAAGATGCGCGTATTTTTTCTGCCAGTTCAATCAACAGCTTCCCGATTCCCAAACAAGGCTCTCCAACCTTACTTGAGGTGAACTTTAAAACGGATAATTACATCAACGTGGGTGTTATTATTCAGGAATCCGGAAATTATATTAAGATACCTTTGGTAATTTTGAATCACTCTGAAGACTGGAATAAAATTTATATAAATTTTGGCCCGAATCTTTCTTTACATCCACAGGCCATTGACTTCAGAGTCTTTTTCGAAACAGCGCTTGAAAACAACATCAGTAGTGCCGACATATATTTAGACAACATCAAACTGATTAACAGACCTTATTAATTATGAATAGACGATTACAGGTTTCTAAATATGTATTTTTAGACTGGCTTTCCGCATTCATTGCCTGGAGTTTATTTTATCTATTCCGGAAACACATTGAAACTCCGGATATTTTACGCCATTTGGAAACAGTCTTTGACGACCGGATGTTTTGGCTGGGCATTCTTATTGTTCCGATATTTTGGCTGGTTTTATATCTTATGATGGGGTCGTACCGCAGGATATACAGAAAATCCAGGCTGCGCGAACTCTGGCAAACGCTCATCATTACTCTGATAGGTGTTACCATCATTTTCTTCTTGCTGATTCTTGATGATGTGATTATTACCTACAAATCGTACTACCAGTCATTTCTTGTTTTGTTCTCCTTGCATTTTTTCATCACGTTCGTTGCCAGACTTATCCTGACAACGATAACGGTTCGTAAGATTCACACGGGTAAAATAGGCTTTAACACAATTATTGTAGGAAGCAACGGAAATGCGGTCAAAGTTTTTAATGATATTGTCAACCAGGAAATGTCTTCAGGAAATAAATTCATTGGCTTTATAAATATCAGGGAAGGCAACAAATTCCTTATCTCGGAGCATTTGGAGCACCTGGGAGCCTACAAAGACCTCAATAAAGTTATTCATAAGCATCGTATTGAAGAAGTAATCATCGCGATTGAGCGGTCTGAGATTGACACGATAGAGCGGATCATTACGGAACTGGAAACGACCAATGTGATTATTAAAGTTATCCCGCTTATGCAGGATATCATATTCGGTTCAGTTAAGGTATCGGGAATTTTTCACACGCCCTTAATTGAGATATCTCCCGACCTGATGCCTGTCTGGCAGCAATCAATCAAACGCCTGATCGATATATTCGCTTCTCTTTTAGCTATGATTATCCTGATACCTGCTTATCTTTTCACAGCCATTGGAGTGAGGATGTCATCGCCCGGCCCAATCTTCTTTTCACAGGAACGCGTTGGGAAAAGTGGAAGGACGTTTATGATGCATAAATTCCGTTCCATGTATCCTGATGCCGAAAAAAACGGACCTCAGCTCTCGTCCGAGAATGATCCGCGTATCACACCTTTCGGGCTGTTTATCAGAAAAGTACGACTTGATGAAATACCCCAGTTTTATACGGTACTCAAAGGAGACATGTCGCTGGTGGGTCCCAGGCCCGAGCGCCAGTATTATATTGATCAGATCGTAAAACGGGCACCACATTACCGCTTATTACTCAAAATTAAACCCGGCATCACGTCATGGGGCCAGGTAAAGTTCGGTTATGCTTCCAATGTAGATGAAATGATCGAGCGTCTTAAATATGACCTGTTGTACATCGAAAACATGTCGCTGGCCATGGATTTTAAAATTCTTATCTACACAGTTATCATCGTTATGCAGGGGAGGGGGAAGTAGGACTAAAGCTGGCCTCTCTCGATCATCCGCACAATAATCTCCAGTTTCCGGTCTTCACTTTTAGGATCATATTTTACTTTCAGGTTATATCCCCATATACGGGCAAATGCCTGGTACCAGAATGCCGTGAAATTGCCCCGGAGGTCCTGAACCAGGTTATACGACGACTCGCCGGTCTCCCTGTCGATAAGCTTTATAAGGATTTTCCCCTGTGTAAATGTCAGGTCGCGTAATTCGCCACCGTATTGTTCGTTGATTTCCTCTTCTGCCTGTTTCATTATTCTCTTGCGTTCCCTATCAGTGGAAGCATTAACAAGCATCTCATTATATTCGCTCAACTTGATACCGGCCAGTTTAGCATATGGATAGACTTTTTTGATATTGCGCACGTATTTTGACAGCCGTTTCTTGGCTTTCCTGCTTCTAGGTATCCGTAACGAATACACTTCTACCTCATGCAATGTTACGTAGGGCATTGTATCGCCGTCTATTACCCGTGCAGGAAGAACTTTATACCTGATATCCTGGGCTCTCGCCCACAGCGAAATACTGAATACAAGAAGTAATATGGGCACTGCTTTTTTCATTGCCAGAGCATTCATCCAAAGACCATGCCTGAAAGATATAGGACTACACAGCAGCTTTTAGTTTGGACAAACTTGCCTTTCCAAATTTCTCCTGAGCATAATCACGCGTGATCTTTAGCGACTTAACACGTTTTTTTGAGGGCAATTCAAACATAGCGTCAATCAGAATAGCTTCTACAATAGAGCGAAGTCCTCTGGCGCCTAACTTATGTTCGATGGATTTATCAACGATTAAATCCAAAGCTTTGTTATCAAAGCTTAATTCGATACCGTCCATGTCAAACAGTTTGATGAATTGCTTTGTTAAGGCATTCTTCGGTTCCGTAAGAATACGCTTCAGTGCTTTTTTGTCCAGTGGGTTTAAATAGGTAAGTACAGGCAAACGACCTACGATTTCAGGAATCAGTCCGTATTTCTTCAAATCGCTGGGCGATATGTATTGCAGCAGATGATCTTTATCCACATTATCGTCTTTAACACCGGCAAACGAGTAGCCCACCATATTGGTACGCATACGGGAGGCTATTATCTTATCAATTCCCTGAAATGCACCCCCGGCAATGAACAGAATATTTTTCGTGTTCACCGTAATCATTTTTTGCTCCGGGTGTTTTCGTCCGCCCTGTGGAGGAACATTTACCTCGGTACCTTCAAGCAGCTTTAGAAGTGCCTGTTGCACACCCTCACCCGAAACGTCTCTTGTGATGGAGGGGTTATCACTTTTCCGGGCAATTTTATCCAGCTCATCGATGAATATGATGCCTTTTTCAGCAGCAGCTACGTTATAGTCAGCTGCCTGAAGTAAGCGGGTTAATATGCTCTCAACGTCTTCGCCAACATATCCAGCCTCGGTCAGCACAGTCGCGTCAGCAATGGCAAAAGGCACATGCAGCATACGCGCAATAGTGCGTGCCAGCAAAGTTTTTCCCGTGCCTGTTTCTCCCACAAGTACAATATTCGATTTTTCAATCTCTACTTCGTTCTCATCCTGTTTTTGGGCGATCCTTTTATAATGGTTGTATACCGCAACGGCAAGCACCTTTTTTGCCTCTTCCTGTCCGATCACGTAGGTGTCAAGAAAAGCCTTGATTTCCGAGGGTTTCAGTACTGAAGTAGCGTAATCAGGTGCTTCAAATTCACGGTTTGATTCTTCCTCAACAATAATTTTCGCCTGTTCGATGCAAAAGTTGCATATCTGGGCCTCAATACCTGAGACCAGTATAGTGGTATCGGCCTTCTCCCTTCCGCAGAACGAGCAATGTTCCTTAGTCTTTTTTGTCATTTTAGTCAAGTAAAGTGTATAGTTATACGAAAGAAAACATTATTTGTTATTGGCAACAAGAACTTCGTCGATCATTCCGTATTTTTTAGCTTCTTCTGCGGTCATCCAGAAATCACGATCCGCATCTTTCCAAATCTTGTCGTACGTGTGTTTTGAATGCCTGGCGATGATATCATAAAGTTCTTTTTTCACTTTCTGGATTTCGCGTGCAGTAATCTCAATATCCGAAGCCTGCCCCTGGGCGCCGCCCATCGGTTGATGAATTAATATACGGGAGTGCTCCAATGCCGTACGTTTTCCTTTTGCCCCGGCACACAGAAGTATGGCTCCCATAGAGGCGGCCATGCCCGTGCAAATGGTTGCTACGCTCGGCTTTATATATTGCATGGTGTCGTAAATCCCCAGTCCGGCATATACCGAACCGCCCGGAGTATTCAGGTAGATTTGAATATCTCTGCTGGCATCGTTCGATTCGAGGAATAACAATTGCGCCTGGATGATGTTCGCCACGTAATCGTCAATAGGGACTCCGAGAAAAATAATACGGTCCATCATCAGGCGCGAAAAAACGTCCATTTGTGCTACATTCAACTGCCGTTCTTCAATAATAGTAGGCGAAATGTAGTTGCCATAAACGGAACTGAATCTTTCGAGGGTTATGCTACTTATACCCCTGTGTTTTACGGCGTAATCTCTAAATTCTTTGCTGCTGTTCATCATGATTTATTTTGTGTTTGATGCGATTTCAAAAAACTTCTCCGAATCTACTTCTTTTTCCTGAATGGTGACATTCTTTTTGAACACCTGAATAAACTTCTCATCCAGAAGATCGTTATGAATCTTTTGTTTTTCTTCCTCATTTTGCAGTACGGAGTCAACAATTGCTTCAATTTGCGGATTCGACCCGGCATCGCCGCCCATTGTATTGAAATAGGCTTTTACTGTGTTCCTCACATCTTCTTCCTTCACCTGTATTTCCTCTCCGAACTGCTCGTGCAGCTTCGACTCGATCAACTGCCACCTGAACGTTTTAGCATAACCGTCATACTGTTCGTCGAGTTGTTCCCTGCTGATCTTTCCCTGGTTATTCTCCATAAGCCACCTCTTCATGAATTCATCCGGAAGTTCAAGTCCCGTCATGTTTATCGCTTCATTGATCGTGTCGGCCAGAAACTGTCGGTCGGTATCACGAGCATAATGTTTGGAAAGGTCTTCTTTCATTCTTTTTTTGAATGCTTTTTCGTCCTCAATATCTTCGTTTGGATATACTTTCTGAAATAAGTCTTCATTCACTTCTGCATCCCGGATCCTGAGGACACTCTTTATGTCAAATTTAAAATTTGCTTTCAGTTTTTCTTCCGGCCCGTCAGGAAGGTTCAACAGCGAACTAACTTTCTGCTCGTCTTTAAATGCCTTCAGGAGATTGAATACAACTTTATCTCCTTTTTCGCTACCTATCAGTTTATTCTGAATTGTTTTAAGTTTTACATCTTCAATGCGGAAAAAGCCTTCATTGCTAATACCTCCCTCTACAACTTCACCGTTTTCATTTACTTCGGTAAACAAACCTTGTACGGCATCGGTCAATTCTTCTGCCTTCTCCAACTGCTCTTCCGCTGCGAACCTGACTTTCAGATCATCAATGGCCTTGTTAACTTCTTTTGCTGTGATCTTGATCTTGTAATAGGGTACCTTAATTTTATCGTTCAACTCGAACTCAAACTCCGGAGCAAGGCCAATATCAAAATAAAAATCAAAATCCTTTTGAGTGTCAAAGTCAATGGTTGTATTCTTTTCCATGTTGGGTATGGGATACCCCAAAATATTCAACTTATTTTCCAGAATATAGTTGTTCAATCCTTCGGATACTTTTTTGTTCACCTCTTCGGCCAGAACGCTTTTAGCATACATCTTTTTAATGATGCCCATCGGCACTTTTCCCGGCCTAAATCCCGGCATTGACGCTTTTTTCCGGTAATTAGTCAATTCCGTATTTACCTGACCGATGTAATCCTCTTCTGTAAGGTTGATGTGAATGATGGCGTTTAAGTCGCCGACTGCTTCTTTAATAATATTCATTAATGTAACTTTAGTTCAAAAAAAAAGTGCGGATGAAGGGACTCGAACCCCCACGCCTTGCGGCACTAGATCCTAAGTCTAGCACGTCTACCAATTTCGCCACATCCGCAGCATTCCTGTTCTTAAAAACAGGGGTGCAAATATACGATAAATTTGTGTAATTTATTGATTGTGCTTTACAGGTTTTTACCTCGTTTGCCTTTCAAGATCAGCTTCATCAATAGGAAGTATGGAATCGATGTTATCCAAAATTTCCTGGTAGTCGTATTGAAGCTGTTCCATGTGTGCCTTTCTTCTCCTGAATAACTTGTAAATGCGCCAATTCCGATGAAATTTATTCATCAGGTTACGGTAATAAACCAAGAAGACACCTGATAACGGAACACTCACAAAATAGGCCGCAATCCAATACCATTGGTTGACAAAACAGGCCACTATAAGTGTCTGGATAAAATGCAACAAGGGGAATGCCACAAGAGAGGCCACAAAAAAGAAAGAACTCTTAAACTGGGGGTCCTTTATCATCCTTTTTGCCCATACTGATAGTGAGTAAGGGATTATATTATTGACCACACCGTAGAAATATACCGGAAACAAAAGAACCAGAAGGATGAGGTGGAACAGCAACTTTCCAAAGGAAGTCCGCTTAATTCTGTACATGCCATTTAGCTTAAGCTCTTTCAATCTTAGCAGATACGGCTGTACCTTCTGATCAAGCATATCAATCCTCCCATCATTAGCGTCTACAATTTCCTGTAAACCGTTAACGATCAGCTGCTGCAGAGGCAGCGAATTCTTTTTCTGCCCGGAAATACGGAGCGTTTCGGTAAGCCGTTCCTCATAAAACTTCCGGAGCGTATTTATCAGCTCATAATATTTCTCTGTTTCAATATTTATTATGAGGGGTTTTATATGATCCGACAATTCCTCTTTCAGCGCATTAATGGCAAATGCAGGCGCCTCTTTGTATTGCTCGTAATACTTTTTCACTGAAATTGGCTTCCCGAAATTTATCGTAAGCCGGCTCCTGAAAGCCTCAAAGTCATCATAGTCAATCCCTACAGGAATAATTTTCATATCCAGACTGTAATTTTTCGCTTCTTCCGTTTGAAAAGCAATGCGGGCAAATCCTTTTTTTAACGGCCGTAATCTTCTTATGCCTGAATGGCTTCCTTCGGGGAGGATGACCAGGGCGCAATGTTTATCTGTAAGAACATCTATTGTTTTTTGAAAAATCTCCTTGTTCTTTTTCAGCGAATCATAGCCATCCCGAATTCGGTAAATAGGCAGGATACGCAGGAAGTAAAGAATAGAGGCTATGATCGGTTTTTGGAAGATATCCGACCTTGCCAGAAATACCATTCTCCGGTCGACATTACATAATAAAGCCAGAGCATCCATCAGGGCATTCTGATGGTTTGGTGTAAAAATCAGAGGACCTTTTTCAGGAATATTTTGTGTGTTCAACAACACAACATCACGGTAAAACACTTTGTTATGCCAAAAATCAACAATGTGTTTTAGCGAAGCATATGAAAAAGAATATTTTTCAATGTTATTTATTCCCATAACGGAACCCTTATACAGTATTAATCATTTGTCCTCCTGGTCAATCCAAAATTAAACTTAGTCCACAAACCTGCTATGCCTATACCGGCAATTATATGCCATATTCCCCACCATGCGGCAATAATTGCCATACCTCCCAATTCCATTTCCGGAGGAAAAATCTTCGGGTTAAATATGAGCACCAAAGCCAGGCCCGAGTTTTGTATTCCTGTTTCGATGGAGATTGTCCTTCTGTCTTTCAAAGGTCTTTTAAATACACGGGCCATGAGATAGCCCGCTGAAAAAGCAAGTGCGTTATGCACCAGCACGATCAGAAAAACATATTCGATAACCCTTAAAAAATGATTGAAATTTTTCGCCAGCGCTAAAACGACTATCGCTGCAAAAATCAGGATGGAAATCTTTTTTATAGGCTTGACAATCTTTGACGTGAATACAGGGAACTTAGTATTTATAAAAATGCCCAGAATTAATGGGATGCCCAATAAAATAAAAACTGTTTGAAACATCTGGAAAGCATCTATCTCAATAGGTCTGACTAAAGTTGCCGAACTGGAGTGCTCATAAAAGTTAATAGCCATTTTTCCCCAGAATGAAAAGTTCACAGGCGTCAGGAATACTGCCAGCAGAGTGGCTATAGCTGTTAAACTTACCGAAAGGGCTACATTGCCTTTTGCCAGGGATGAGATGAAGTTGGATATATTCCCACCGGGACACGCAGCTACCAAAATCATCCCCAAGGCCATAGTAGGCGACAAAAAACGGCTTAGTGAAATAACCAGAATGAAGGTTACAAAGGGCAATACAATAAATTGCGACACTGATCCGATCACCGCTGATTTCGGGTTGAGCAATATCTTTTTAAAATGATCCAGTTTTATTTCGAGTGCTACACCAAACATAACAATAGCGAGTGCAATGTTCAGTACGTGCAGACTTCCCGGGCTGAAATTCAGCCTTATGTGATCCAATGCCAATAACGTTTCCTGCATGTGACTTTTATTACGTAACTAATCGTGCATGCTAAAATACAAATGTTCTGAAATAAACTATAAATATATGAGCTATTTAAAAATGTTTATAAATAACTATTGTTCTTTGAAATAAATCGGCTTCATTATATGAAAATGATAATTTTGCCGTTTCTTATTTTAACAGGGCTCCCCGATAGGAAATAATGCAGAGAAAAAAGTTAAAAAGAGTATTCATATTAGCACTTTTCGCATTTTCATTTACATGTAACAAAAGTGTACATGCGCAAGAGATGCTGGGAGTAACATTGGGTAATTACAGTGGAGTTGCCAGTCTTATGGTCAATCCGGCTATGCTTGCCAATACAAGATACTACCTGGACATCAACCTGGCGTCGGCAGATTTCTTTTTCAGAAACAATTTTGCCTACATTCCTGCTTCCGATGCCAGTATCTACAGCATCATCAGGAACCCCGACAACTTACCGAAATACGGTGATGATGATATGAATTTCACCTATTACGATAATAAAAACCTCAAATTCAACACGCTCAGCGCAAAAGTCATGGGGCCATCCGTGATGCTCCAATATGGAAAGCACGCTTTTGCTTTAAGCACCGGGGCACAACTGTTTACATCAGCAAACAGGATACCTTACGAAATGCCGTTATTCGGCTACTTTGGCATGGACGAACCTTCACTGCACAACATCAATTATATTGATTACAATATAGACGCCTCCGTTGCTGCCTGGATGAATGTCGGTGCCTCGTATGCTTATACTGTGTATGAGTATATGGATCAGAAGCTTACAATTGGCGCCACTGTAAGATATCTCTGGAGTTACGCGGGCAGCTATGTAGAAAGTAGTAATGTTGACTATATTGTATTGAACGACAGTACCATAAACATTAAAAACCTGAATGGTACCGGCGGATATGCTTTACCTTTAGATTATTCAACTACTGACCAGATGGTAAACGACCCCTTTTTTAAAGGACATGGATTCGGAGTTGATCTGGGCGTGGTTTATGTGAAAAAAAAGAATATTGATATTGAAAGGTGGGATGATCTGTGCGAGCAGGAGTTTGACGATTATATTTTCAGGATCGGCGTTTCACTACTCGACCTGGGCACGATGACCTATAAAAGCAATGCACAACTGCACAGTTTTGATGATGTTTCGGTTTACTGGGAAAATTACGATACTACGGGCTATACCAGCCTCAACCAGCTTATGGGAGAACTAAGTAACCTGTTTTATGAAGATCCGGATGCTTCGTACCGCGGAGATAAAATTAAGATTGGTTTACCAGGAGCCCTCAGTGTGCAGGTTGATTATAATTTATATAAAAATTTCTACGCTTCCGCCTTCTGGATACATCCTATAAGGTTTAACATGCACACTATGCGGCGACCTGCACAGGTAGCTCTTGTACCCCGGTATGAGTCGAGAAACTTTGAGTTCAGCCTTCCTATATCTGTATTTGAGTACCGGTTTGCCCGTGTCGGTCTTTCCGCCCGTTTCTGGTTCTTCACCATAGGCACAGAGCGTTTAGGCACCTGGTTAGGACTTGCCAACCTCGATGGCCTTGACATATACGCCTCCATCAAATTTGGTTTTGGCAAGGGCCATTGTCGTTCAAAATTCAAAGGTGCCTGCATCGAAGACAGTTTTAAGAAAAAGAAGCGGAGTAAAATCAATAAGAACCTTGTTTTCTAATTTGTGTCTACTTTCACATCCAGCGCATCGCGCAAAGCATTTCCCAGCAACATAAAAGCCATTACCAGCATGATGATAGCCAGGCCGGGAATAAAGGCAAGATAAGCCGAATCAAGTAAAATAAAACTATAGTATTCTTTGATCATACTTCCCCATGAAGGCATGGGTGGCTGAACCCCGATGCCCAGAAAACTCAGGCCTGCTTCGATGAGTATGGCAGCGGCAAAATTAGCTGCCGAGATCACGATCACCGGGCTTATAATATTGGGGAGAATATGTTTGCGGATAATCCTGAAATTGGAAAATCCCAGGGCAAATCCTGCTTCTACAAATTCTTTCTCCCTGATACTGATGATCTGGCCGCGAACCACACGCGCCACTTCCACCCACATGGTAAGACCAACGGCTACAAACACCTGCCAGAAGCCCCGCCCCAATGCAAACGTAATGGCAATGACCAGCAGCAGGGTAGGGATAGACCATACTACATTGATAAACCACATAATGACATCATCTGCCCATCCCCTGAAAAATCCGGAAACAGCTCCGAAGAAAATACCGACAATCAGTGAAATGGCAACAGAAATAAAACCTACCGATATGCTCACCCTGGCACCAATAATCAGGCGACTCAGCAAATCCCTGCCAAACTGATCTGTTCCGAGCAGGTAACGTTTATTGATGAGTTGTTTTTCCGCTTTCTCCCTGAGGACAGGTAATGCCTCTGTGCGTTCTTTACCGGATATTAAAGTAAAAGAAACTTTTTTTCCATCGAAGTGAGTTTTTGCTGAGGCCAGAGGATAGATGACGTCCGGCAGGGAGAATGTTCTGTCCAGTCCGGTATGATCGGCGTCAAAAAGTTTCACGCTAACATGTTCTTCTTTTAAATCCGCTTGTCCCTCAATGGGGATGCAGATGAAATTATCCGGGGCTCCAGAAATCATTTTTTTAAACCATGAGACAGGAATTTCCGGTTCATTCTTCCTTACCTGAAGCATGTTTACGCTAAAGCCGGGCTTTTGCGTGCCGATCTCCAGAATGTGTGTGTTGGCAAAGGGCGTCCCGTTGGGTGTGATCAAATATCCCAGCACGGCGATAAAAACAGTAAGCAGTATCACAATCAGGGAAGCCACCCCTGTTTTGTTTTTCAGAAATCGTATCCATGCCAGTTTGGATAATGAGCCTGAAGCGGTGTATTTCTTTTTTCTGAAAAACATAGAAAATCAAAGGTATAAAAACCCGTGAAACAGGCATATTAAAATGATAATTTGGCTCAGAAAATTTGACTTGACAAATTGAAATTTGTTGTATATTTGCCGTCCCAACACGGTGGTTGTAGCTCAGTTGGTTAGAGCACTGGATTGTGGTTCCAGGGGTCGTGGGTTCAAGTCCCATCTACCACCCGTAAAAAAAGGAAGCGAGATTAACTCTGCTTCCTTTTTTAATTTTCAGCACCAACTTTTTACTACCTATACATCAATGTTGGCATATTTGGCATTTGCTTCAATGAACTCTCTACGTGGCGCCACCTCATCGCCCATCAGCATACTGAACACGTGATCGGCCTCCGAGCCATTCTCAATAGTCACCTGCCGCAGCGTTCTCGTTTCGGGGTTCATGGTTGTCGACCACAGTTGTTCGGCATTCATCTCACCCAAACCTTTGTACCGCTGGATGTGCATTCCTTTTTCCGTCCCGTCAGGTGAAAGTTCCCTGGCTGCCTGCTCCCGGTCTTCTTCACTCCAGCAATACCGTTCCGTTTTCCCTTTTCTGATGAGATAGAGCGGGGGCGTGGCAATATATACATACCCTCTCTCGATCAGTTCAATCATGTGGCGGAAGAAAAAGGTCATAATCAGTGTAGCAATGTGGCTTCCGTCCACATCGGCATCCGTCATAATAATGATCTTGTGGTATCTTAATTTATCTAAGTTCAGCGCTTTTGTATCTTCCTCTGTACCGACACTTACACCAAGTGCAGTATAGATATTTTTGATCTCTTCGCTTTCGAATATTTTATGAGGCAGTGCTTTTTCAACATTCAGGATCTTACCTCTCAGAGGAAGGATTGCCTGAAATTTCCTGTCGCGCCCCTGCTTGGCCGTGCCGCCGGCCGAGTCACCCTCCACAAGGTATATTTCGGATAGAGCAGGATCTTTTTCAGAGCAGTCTGCCAGTTTACCCGGCAGTCCGGAACCGGTAAGCACATTTTTTCTTTGGACAAGCTCACGTGCTTTGCGTGCCGCATGACGTGCTGTGGCAGCCAGTATTACCTTCTGCACGATGGTCTTGGCTTCTTTGGGATTCTCTTCCAGATAATGCGATAAGCTTTCGCTGATCATCTGATCCACAGCACCCATTGCTTCCGAGTTTCCCAGTTTTGTTTTCGTCTGGCCCTCAAACTGCGGTTCGGCAACTTTCACAGAAATCACCGTTGTAAGACCTTCTCTGAAGTCATCACCGTTAATATCAAATTTCAATTTGGCAAGTAATCCTGATTTCTCGGCATAACTTTTCAATGTTCGTGTCAACCCCCTGCGGAACCCGGAAAGGTGTGTACCTCCCTCATAAGTATTGATATTATTTACGTACGAGTGCACGTTCTCAGTAAACGAAGTGTTGTACTGCATCGCTATTTCGATAGGCATCCCATTTTTTTCTCCTTCAATACTAATTATATCGGGGATAAGGTTCTCCCTGTTCTCATCAAGATATTTGATGAAATCAGCCAGTCCGTTCTCGGAATAAAACATTTCCGACACAGCATCACCGTTATTTCCCCGCTCATCAAGCAAAGTCAGTTTTATCCCTTTATTGAGAAACGCCAGCTCCCTCAGCCGGGCAGCCAGGATGGAATAATCGTAAATCGAAGTAATAAATATAGATGAATCCGGAATAAAATGAACCACCGTGCCCGTATCAGTTGATGTACCCACCTCTTTCACCGTATAAAGGGGTTTTCCTTTTTCATACTCCTGTTCAAAAATCTTTCCTTCCCTGTGAATGGTAACTTTCAGATGCCCCGACAGAGCATTAACGCAACTCACGCCAACGCCGTGCAAACCACCCGATACTTTATAGGACCCCTTATCAAATTTACCTCCTGCATGCAATACCGTCATCACTACTTCCAAAGCCGACCGGTTTTCTTTTTCGTGCAGGCCTGTGGGTATGCCCCTGCCGTTATCTTTAACTGTAATTGAGTTATCTTTATGAATGATCACGTTAATCTCATCGCAGTAACCTGCTAGCGCCTCATCTATTGAGTTATCAACAACTTCATATACAAGATGATGCAAACCTTTTACGCTCACATCTCCAATATACATAGCAGGTCTTTTTCTTACCGCTTCGAGTCCTTCCAGCACCTGAATATTTTTCGCTGTATAATTTTCTTTCGACAGTTTGTTTTTTTCTTCTTGCGTCATAATTATTATCCTGATTTTTTATCCAAAAAATGAACATGCAAATTTACATAAAATTAGCGGTTTTATTGCCTGTTTAGACCTATTTACAAGGGCAAGTTATTAACAACTAAACATGGAAAAAAACAGATGTTGAATATGCAGAATAGGAAGCTGAAACCGGCCATAATTTCCGGAAACTTTCAAAAGTCTTTTAAAGTCTTTATATTTGTATCAAATCAACCTTACTTTTCTCTTACTTCCAACCAATATCATGGAACAATGAATGAAAAAACGAAAGATTTTCTGAAGTTTTCACAGAAGGGGCAGCTCATGCCTCAGGAAGAGATGCTGGAGACCGGCTTTAAAAAGGATAAACTTGTCATCGGGATTCCTAAAGAGGCATCACAAAACGAGAACCGCATTGCGCTTGTCCCCGAGGCAGTCCATCTTCTGGTTGAAAACGGCCACCGGGTTTTGCTTGAAGAATATGCCGGTGCAGCAGCTCATTTTACGAATGAGCAATATGCCGAAGCAGGCGCTGAGATTATGGCAACACATGATGAAGTTTTTACTGCTGATTACCTCGTTAAGATCGGCCCTCTGACAGAGGAAGAGCTGAGTAAGATGACCAGCAACAAAGTCCTGTTTTCCTCCTTGTTTCTGCCCGACCGGAACAAGGCATATTTTGAGAAACTGATGGCCAAAAAGGTAAAGGCCGTCTCGTATGAGTTCATACAGGACAAAACCGGTGCTTTTCCTGTCATCAAGTCAATGAGCGAGATCATTGGAAACACAGCCGTTTTAATAGCCGCCGAGTACTTGAGCCATGCTTCGTATGGCAGGGGGATCATGCTGGGGGGATTCCCTGGAATCAAGCCTACCGAAATGGTGATCATCGGAGCAGGTACCGTAGCCGAATATGCTGCCAGAACAGCACTGGGCATGGGCGCTTTCGTTAAAATATTTGATAATTCCATTTACAAACTCCGTTCGGTGCAAAACAACCTGGGGAACAGGGTGTTTACTTCTATATTACAGCCCAAGGTTTTAATGAAAGCCATGAAGGAAGCCGATGTGGTTATCGCCGCCAAACATTCGGATGCCGGTGTAGCTCCCTGTTTTGTGAGCGAAGAAATGATACGGCAAATGCGGCCCGGATCAGTAATCGTTGATGTAAGTATCGACCAGGGAGGCTGTTTTGAAACCTCCAGGGCTACATCGCACGAGCAACCGGTTTACCAGGTACACGGCATCACGCATTATTGTGTTCCGAACATTGCATCACGGGTGCCCCATACAGCTTCCTATTCGCTGAGCAACTTCCTGACGCCTCTTCTGCTGAACATCTCGGATGCCGGCGGCATCGACCGGTTCCTGAAAATTGATCATGCTTTTTCCAAAGGTATCTATATTTACAACGGGATGATGACAAACAAATACATCAGCGATATGTTTGACATTTCTTTCCGCGACCTGGACTTATTGATGGCAGCCTTCCGCTAAGCAGTAAACATATGATATTTATTCACTCATTCGGTTTGTCTGTACTATTTACTCTTATATCTTTGCTGCCATGAGTAGATCACCTATTTTATTAGACACGAAACCTGTTTCTTATGTGATTGGGGAAGGAGCCCTTGCCCTGTCGGAGAAACGGCTGAAAAAATACAACCGGATCATCATACTGGTGGATGAAAACACAGAGAAGCATTGCCTTCCGGTATTCAGGGATCATTTGCCGGAGATTGAAATCGACCATGTGATCGTTGTTAAAAGCGGTGAGAAGCAGAAAAACCTGGATCAGGCCATTTATATCTGGAATAAGCTGACTGATCTGAAGATCGCCAGGGATGCTTTGTTCATCAACCTGGGCGGTGGCGTTATTACGGATATTGGCGGATTTGCCGCCTCCACTTACAAGAGAGGCATTTCGTTCATAAACTATCCAACCACATTGCTGGGCATGGCTGATGCTGCCATAGGAGGGAAGACGGGAGTTGACTTCGAAGGCTATAAAAACCAGGTGGGCTTGTTTGCCCATCCCTTATCCGTAGTCATCGACCCTGTATTCCTGAACACTCTGGAGGACATACAATGGCAATCGGGCTTTGCCGAAGTTATGAAATACGGCCTGATTATGGACCGCGAGTTATGGTATATGCTGGCAGGGAAAAACTACCGTGCTATTGCTGAATGGAACAACATCATCAGCAGGGCAGCCAGGGATAAGATTGACATTGTCCAGTACGATGCTCTGGAAAAAGGCATCAGAAAAAACCTGAATTTCGGACATACAATCGGACATGCCATCGAGAGTCATTACCTGAACTATGATCATCCGGTAACGCACGGACAGGCTGTAGCTGCAGGTATGATCTGCGAAACGTGGCTATCTTCTAAAATTTTCGAGATGGATTGTACACGCTCTCAGGAGATTGTTTCCATGATCGACCTGAACTTCGGAAAATTTGACCTTACCGAAGCTATGATCCCCGAGCTGACGGACCTGATGAAACAAGACAAGAAAGTACGGGAAGGGAAGCTTAAATTCAGCCTGATCAGGAAGCTAGGCAAAGCAACACATGATGTGGAAGTGGACTTCGACATGATCGTTGACAGTTTAAAATATTACATAAACAGACACGCAGCACATTGAATAAAATTACATTAAAAAGGAACAGCGCCACACTTACGGGCGAACTGAACATCTCCGGCTCCAAAAGCATTAGCAACCGTATGCTCATCATGTCTGAACTGTCAGGTGTACCTAATGAAAAATTCTCATTTGAAAATCTTTCGGAGGCTGACGACACACTCCGGTTGCAGTATTACCTTGAACTTGTTGGATCATGCTCTCTGCAGCGTCTTCCGCTTGTGGTCAATGCCGAAAACGCCGGCACAGTCATGCGCTTTCTGAGTTCTTTTCTTACCATCAAGCAAGGTAATTGGTTGCTCACCGGCAGCAGCCGTATGAAAAACCGCCCGATTGAAATACTTGTGGACGCATTAAAGGGAATGGGTGCCGTTATCACGTACACCGAAAAGACCGGCTATCCACCCCTGCTGATAAAAGGGGGCACGCTTCTTGGCGGCACGCTGGAAATGGATGCCTCTGTCAGCAGCCAGTTTATTTCCTCACTGATGATGATTGCACCGGTGACAAACCTGGGACTCCACATTCGTTTTTCCGAAAAACCGGTTTCGTTTCCGTATATTGAAATGACCAAGAAGCTGATGGAAAATTTTGGCGTAAGGGTGGAACTTGACACTCATTCGGTCAGGGTGAACCCTTCGTACTACCGGATAAAAGACACGGCTGTTGAGCCCGACTGGAGTTCGGCTTCCTATTTGTATGAAGCAGTTGCCCTCGCTGACAAAGCAGACATTTTGCTGAGAGGATTTTCAGAGGACAGCGTGCAAGGTGACAGCAGTGTACAGAAGATCTTTGAAAAGTTAGGCGTACAGACAACAACAGAAAAAAACGGCGTGCGTCTTACAAAATCAGGAAAAACTACCGATCATTTTACCTACAACTTCAGCGATGCACCCGACCTGGTGCCTGCAGTATTGACCACCTGCGCCGCACTGCACATACCTGCTGAACTATCAGGCGTTGATCACCTGAAGCATAAAGAATCGGACAGGATGCAGGCGCTCGGCATAGAGTTGGGTAAAATCGGTGCACAGATAACCGAAGACAAAGGAATCTATCATCTGCGCTATAAACGGGGTAAACCGGATGTGAAAAGCCTTAGCTTCACCACTTATGACGACCATAGAATGGCCATGAGTTTTGCTCCGCTCGTGTTAAAATACGGCCAGGTGTCTATTGACAACAAGGACGTTGTAAAGAAATCGTATCCTGCTTTCTGGAATGATCTGGAACAGCTTAAAATTATTCATCCTATTTTATAATTTTGCCGTAATGAAGATAACCGATGTAGATATTTTTATTCCCTGTTTTATCGACCAGTTTTTTCCCCAGACAGGATTCAATATGGTAAAGCTCCTGGAAAAAGCGGGGCTTAAGGTTCATTACAACACGGAGCAGACCTGCTGCGGGCAATTTGCCTTCAACAGCGGCTACTGGGACGAAGCCAAAAAGCTGGGAGAAAAGTTCATCACTGATTTTAGCAGGGGCAGGCCGGTGGTGGGCCCTTCGGCTTCCTGTATCGGATACGTGAAAAAGAATTTTGATGAGTTGTTCTATAACTCAGCACACCATAACGAATACAAACAGCTGCAACAGAACATTTTCGAAATCACCGACTTTCTGGTAAATGTTCTGAACTTTACCGACTTCGGATCGGTTTTCGAACACAGGGTTACGTACCATGATTCGTGTGCCGCCTTACGCGAATACGGCCTTAAAGACGAACCCCGCACCTTGCTTAAGAACGTGCATGGCCTGGAGTTGGTAGAAATGAAAGATTCGGATGTGTGCTGTGGTTTTGGTGGCACCTTTTCGGTAAAATTCGAACCGATATCCACGGCTATGGCCGAGCAGAAAATAAATAATGCGCTGGACACCGGAGCCGAATTTATTGTCAGTACCGACTCTTCGTGCCTGATGCACCAGCAGGGGTTCATCGACAAGCATAATCTGCCGATTAAGACCATGCATATTGTGGATGTGCTGGCGGCAGGATTGTAAATCCTTTCCACTCTGCTTCCCAATTACAAATCCGAAAAAGCGCGTGAGAGCGCTTGAGTTTTACAGAGAAATGAACTTAGTACCCCAGTGCTTTCTGAAGATCTCTTTTGTTAATGGGTTTGGCAATGATCTTTTTATTTTCATCCAGCAGATACATCGTAGGCGTGGCAGCTATGCCGTATGACTCGGATATTTCGCCTTCCCAGCCTTTACCTTCAGCAATGTTTGGCCACGAAATATGGTATGAACTGATGACGTCCTTCACATCCTGCAGACTGGTATCTACCGACACGCCTATAATCTTAATCTCCTCTTCGCTATAATTCAGGTCAATATCATTGATATCGGAAACAACATTTTTACAGTGAGGACACCAGCTTGCCCAGAAGAACAAAAGAATTCTGTCGGCACTAATATCACGCAGCCGGATGGTGTCGCCTTCGATGGTAACGCCTGTAAAATCAGGCGCCTGCCTGCCGATAGCCAGCCGGTTGATCAGCTCCATCTTGTTCTGGAGTTCAACCAGTTTTTCCGTGTTGGTACAAAACTCATCGAGATTATTATGTTCCGAAATGTATGCAAGGCCACCTTCAAAACCAACGGCTTCAAAGCCTTCCAGCAGGAAGTCCACCACATATTCATACATTTCCTGGTTGATCATGGCCTTCTCCAGCAGCGTGTCGACGCCTTGCAGCAGACTGTTCTCAAAAGTTTCTTTATCGGCATTCCTGTCCTGGTACAGCGACAAATAATTGATCATTCTGCTGTTGAGCAGGCTGCTTTTCAAGAGAACCGTATCGCTAAAATCGATGTGGTCGAAAAAATGAACTTTCAAGAATTCCTTTTGTTCCTCTTCGCTCAAACCCGCAGGCGAAAAAACAGGGTTTTCGACACTGATGAAATGGGAAGCCATCGTTTCCGGGTTGTTAGCTGTAAGCTTACCGGCACGCTCACTTAACTCTTTCTTGAATTCCTGCACTTTATTTACGACATCCTGGTAAAATGGGTCATTTTTCGGATAATATTCGACAATCGGGCCTAAGATATCCAGTTTGAGCAGGTTTTTCTGTTTGAGGTTAACAAAATCATAATAGATCATGTTCTCCACCGATTCCATCACCTGCACGTACTTATCGTATTCATTTATAATAACAATTAACTGAATGTTCTCCCGGTTATAAATCAGGTCGAAACCAATACCTGATTCAGTCATCACGCGGTACATCCCTGCCGGCAAACGGGGTTCCATCTCAAACCGGAAACTTCCCTGCTCATTCAGGAACGAAGTATCTATAAGCTGGCGGTCGTTGCCGAAAGTTTGCCACAGGCTGACCTTTTCATTGGCAAGTCCGGATACCGTTCCGTTCAGTACGTGTTGCCCCCTGACAAAGGCCCACGACAGGAGGATAAAGCAAATAAGCAGAAATTTTTTCATGATCTGGCTGTTAAATTGTAAATCGTTTATCAGACGGTCTGATAATTTTTGTAATTTTCAAACATCAATTTGAAAGGACTAAGCTAAATATTTTTGGAAGATCGTTGGCCAGTCGCGGGAAATTATTTTATGAACCAAATTTTAGATCATGGAAAAATTTGATAAACACGGAAAATTAAAGCATGATTTTTACGAAGATGAACTCGAAAGGCTACAGATTGAACTTGTAAAACTGCAGGAGTGGATCAAAATAAAAAAGGAGAAGGTGATTGTTATTTTTGAAGGGCGCGATGCTGCCGGAAAAGGCGGAGTGATCAAAAGAATAACAGAGAAACTGAATCCCAGGGTTGTGCGGGTAATGGCCCTGGGCACACCCACGGAGAAGGAGAAAACCCAGTGGTACTTTCAGCGTTACACAGCCCACCTTCCGGCCGGTGGAGAAATGGTGTTGTTTGACAGGTCGTGGTACAACAGGGCAGGGGTGGAGCGTGTGATGGGTTTTTGCACGGATGATGAATACTGGGAGTTTCTGCGTTCATGTCCCAATTTCGAGCGCATGCTGATTCGCTCGGGCATCCGGCTGATCAAATATTGGTTTTCCATTAGTGAGGAAGAGCAGGAGAAAAGATTCCAGTCGCGGTTAAAAGACCCTACAAAAAGATGGAAATTGAGTGAAATGGACCTGAAATCGAGAGACCGCTGGGTGTATTACTCGAAAGCCAAAGACGAAATGCTCAGTTACACCGACACCAAGATTTCTCCGTGGTTTGTGGTAAATGCCGACAACAAACGAAAAGCACGGCTGAACACGATCTCCCATTTATTAAGCAAGATTCCTTACAAAGATCTGACGCCTCCACCGATAGAGTTACAGCCGAGGAAACAGGAGAAAGGATATGTGCGTACTCCGTTTGAAGAACAGACATTTATCCCTGATTTGTATCCGTTCAAAGAAGGGGATGACTGACGGTTTCCAGGTCAAGTGGATTTTCGTATATTCATTTTTGCTTTCTGTTCATTTCTTTGCCTGTCCAAAGAAACGAACCAAAGAAAGGACACCAAAACAAAGTTTCTGCGCTCTCTGCCGGAATACAACGGCCCGGGCAAAAAAGTCGGTAACAATCGCTCCGGCACAGTCCTTCCTATCGGTTTATTACCGAAACACGTGCGTTTTTGCTCCCGGCCGTAAGCATTCCATCATTCACCCCCTCGCAGGCTCGCTGTTTTGGCTGGCTCGCGCACGTTGGATTCTCGAATAATCAAATATTAACTTAGAATTAAAGAGCGTTAAGAAAGAAAGTATGTTTGAGCGCAGCGAGTTATTTTCTTTTAGTGGAATGAACTGATTTTTAGTAATTATTTCATCAGCTGCGGCATTTTTTTCTTACTTTTTTTGCTGCAGAAAAAAGTGAGAGCCCATTCGGCTTGAGGACGAAGAACTAAGTCTTTCATATCAGAAAACCCTAGTAAAAGTCTTATTGCTTTCCTTTCTGTTCCTTTCATTGCTTGTCCAAAAAAAGGAGGCTTATGATTCGAGGTAACGGATAACAGCTCCGAAGTCAGTCTGGTCTTCACCCGACAGCTGAAAAGCATTAGTTCTGGAGGCCAGCTCGTTACAATACTTCATATTACTTGCCCAGATGTGCTCCATGTACCATTCAGGCTCTTTACCCCATCTCAGATCTTTCCGCTTACGCCGAAAAAACGTTTCCCTGCTGATGGAGATATAAATTGATTTCTGGTACAATTCGAGCAGCCTTTTCTCGAAACAAACAAACAAGCCTTCAGCGATGACATGATCAAAGTTTTGCACACCTTCGGTAACCGCATGGTAAAAACGTTCAAAATCAATGGAATCGGGGATTTCCCAGTTTGTATGCCCTTTTATTTTAGGGATCTCTGCCGTAGGCTTTGCGTAGTCGTCCTGGCACAGAACGATTACCGACTTATCCGTATAATAGGCAGCCATTTTTTCGGCGAGTTTCGATTTTCCCGCATTGCTGATTCCCCCGATTGAAATGACCATATGGTGTAATCTTATTCCCGGGGATCAGACACCGAATTGTCCCCGTTTCTGTTTACTATTATACTTTTCACCTCAGACAACAAAAGTCTGGTACGTTTCAGGGTATTGATTACCTCCAGGTGTTCCAGCGTCTTGTCATCTTTCTTGTTCTTTATAAAATCCCTGGCTCCCTGGATGGTCATACCTTTTTCTTTCACCAGGTGATGGACAATCTCGAAGCGATCCATATCTTTCCTGGTGTAAAGGCGTGTACCCTTGGCCGTCTTTTTTGGTTTGATAAAAGAGAATTCCTGCTCCCAGTAACGGATAAGGGAAGGTGATACGCCGAACCGCTTTGCCACATCTCCGATTTTAAAATAGATTTTTTCAGGCATTGTCGAATGAATAAAGCCTAGTCAAGTGATTGACTTGGGATTTTTGAGCGATCGATGATTGTTTCAAACTCTTCGGGTGAAAGGTCGTTGAAGAAGTAATAGATCGGATTGACCGTGTGCCCGTTTTTACGTACCTCATAATGCACGTGCGGCGCTGTTGATTTACCTGTGTTTCCTACGGCACCTATCAGTTCGCCGCGTTTTACTTTTTGCCCTTTCTTCACCTTAAATTCTTTTAGGTGGGCATAAAACGTGCAGTATCCATACCCATGGTCAATTTCGATCGTATTGCCGTAGCCTCTGCGCGATCTTTTTACTTTTTTAACCACACCGTCGCCGGTAGCGTAAATCGGCGTACCCTGCGGGGCTGAAAAGTCCACGCCACTGTGGAACTTACGGACCTTATAGATCGGATCGGGACGGTATCCGTAAAACGACGACAGCCTTTTAAGCTCTTTATTGCTCACCGGTTGAATGGCGGGAATGCTGGCGAGCATTTTTTCCTTGTCATGCGCCAGCTTGTACACTTCATCGAACGATTTCGACTGAACATATACCTGGCTGGCGATCTTATCCAGCTTTTTCGCCGTTTCTATCAGCAGTTCCGAATTCTGGTAGCCTTCCAGTTTGGCATATCTGTCTATACCGCCATAGCCTGCTTTCCGTATAGATTTGGGTATCGGCTCGGCTTCAAAGATCACCCGGTAAATGTTATCGTCCCTTTCCGACAACTCGTCCATAAGTTTCTGCATCTGGCCCAACCGGTCGTTCATAATATGAAACTGCAGTTCGTATTGGGCTATCTCCCGTTCCTGTATACGCTCTTTAGGCGATTCAAGGAACGTATAGGAAATGAGAATGATGACCACAGCAAAAGCCAGGGAGGCAAACAGGAAAAACAGGAATTTCAACACCTTCTGCCCGAACGTCAGCTTATGCTCTTCGTAGGTCAGGGTTTTGGTGTTAAAAGTATATTTTGTTTTGGCCATAATTCGATAATCTGACGCGAAATTAATTAAAACTAGTAAATTTGCAATCTTAAAATATCATAATAATCAACTTCCAATTGTTAATTAGCTGATAATGACCGCACCTGAAATAAGAACCGCCTTTCTCGAATTTTTCAAAAACAAAGGGCACCACATAGTTCCTTCGGCGCCTATGGTTGTCAAAGACGACCCAACGCTGATGTTCACCAATGCCGGGATGAACCAGTTCAAGAACCTGTTTCTGGGCAACGAAAAGCCGCCATACCAACGTGTGGCCAACACGCAGAAGTGCCTCCGGGTTTCGGGCAAGCACAACGACCTGGATGAGGTAGGCCACGACACCTACCACCATACGATGTTTGAGATGCTGGGCAACTGGTCGTTCGGCGATTATTTTAAGAAAGAAGCGATCGACTGGGCATGGGAGCTTTTTGTAGATGTGCTGGGCATCAACAAGGAAGACATCTACGCTACGGTGTTTGAAGGAGACGCTACGGACGGTACGGAAGCGGACAGGGAGGCTTATAATTTCTGGAAAAAACATCTGCCCGAAGCACATATATTATGGGGCAGCAAAAAAGACAACTTCTGGGAGATGGGCGACACCGGCCCCTGCGGTCCATGTTCGGAGATGCATATTGACATACGCAGTGAAGCCGAGAAGAAGCAACTTCCCGGGGCGCAACTGATCAACAAGGACCACCCGGAAGTGATTGAACTCTGGAACCTGGTATTTATCGAATTCAACAGGCTAAAAAACGGCAGCCTCGCACCGCTTAAAGCCAAGCACGTAGACACGGGCATGGGCTTTGAACGGCTGGCAATGGTACTGCAGGGAAAACGATCAAACTACGACACGGATGTTTTCAGTCCGCTGTTAGCAGAGATCGCCCATATTTCGGGTAATGAATACGGCAAAGATGAGAAGAAAGATGTCGCCATGCGGGTGATTGCCGACCACTTGCGGGCCGTTTCGTTTGCCATTGCCGATGGGCAACTTCCGTCGAACACAGGAGCGGGCTATGTCATCCGGCGGATTTTGCGCAGGGCTGTACGTTATGGTTTTTCGTTCCTCGGTTTCGACGAGCCTTTTATGTACAGGGTGGTGCCGGTGCTGGTGCAGCAGATAGCTGACGTGTTTCCCGAACTGAAAGCCCAGCGGCAATTGATCGGGCAGGTGATGCAGGAGGAAGAAACGGCTTTCCTGCGGACACTCTCCAACGGCATCAGGCGCTTTGAACAGTATACGGCTACGGCCAAAACAAAGACGGTAGAGGGTAATTTTGCCTTCGAATTGTATGACACCTTCGGCTTTCCAATCGACCTGACGGAACTGCTGGCGCGTGAAAAAGGATTCAGCGTGGACATGGATAGCTTTCGCAAAGGACTTAATTCGCAAAAAGACCGTTCGCGCAAAGCTGCCGAAAAAGAAACTGCCGACTGGCATGTTGTCGCAGACGAAGAAATGGAAACCGTATTTTCAGGATATGATAAGCTGGAAGAGCAGGCACACATGGTAAAATACCGCGGGGTGACGGCTAAAAACAAAACCGTTTACGAGATCGTGCTCGACAAAACACCGTTCTATGCCGAGTCGGGCGGCCAGGTAGGAGACAAGGGGGTTCTGTTCAACGACAAAGAAACCATCCATGTTCTCGACACCAAAAAAGAGAACAACCTGACCGTGCACATCTGCGACAAAGCCCCCGAAAACCCGGAAGGCAGATTTACTGCCAGGG